>Ga0163154_10000560_pt1 | contig 57528 bp, 51 predicted proteins | sample OliLakLV19MP9P1_FD_148649 | JGI IMG/M metagenome (GOLD analysis project Ga0163154, IMG submission 148649) | Freshwater microbial mat bacterial communities from Lake Vanda, McMurdo Dry Valleys, Antarctica - Oligotrophic Lake LV.19.MP9.P1 | ecosystem: Environmental > Aquatic > Freshwater > Lake >...
TGTAAATAATCATTTACCGATAGAATTACATTGGGTCAATCAAGCGTACACTTGCGCCCGATTAGATTTTGATAACTGGTTGGTAGAATTGGTACAAAAAGAAACCGATACGGAATTGTTCCTTGAAACAACGCCTACCACGATTGCACGAAATGAAGCAGGTATCACGATTGCTTGTCAAAATCCTTCGTTACACTTTTCTGCACCCATCGTTATCGGTTGCGACGGTGCCAATAGCCAGGTGCGCAAGCAATTTACTGATTTCAAATTGGAATTAAATCACTACGGCGGCGCAGTACGCGTATACTATCAAAATGTAACAGGTTTACAAGCCAATAAAACAGAGATTTACGTCCTTAAAAAATACCTGCCCGGCTACTTTTGGGTATTCCCTTTGCCAGATAATCAAGCCAATGTCGGTTTTGGAATGCTCTCCAAGTATATTTCCAGCAGGCGGCTCAATTTAAAGACCATTTTCCATGATTTTATTCAGGAGCATCCGCTGCTGCGCGAGCGATTTGCGGCGAGTACCCAGATTGGCACAATTCAAGGTTTCGGTTTGCCCTTTGGTTCTCACCAAATTCAGGTCTCTGGCGACCGCTTTCTGCTCTGTGGCGACGCCGCTTCCCTCATAGACCCCGCCACCGGCGATGGGATTGGTAATGCCATGCTCAGTGGTAAACTCGCCGCCCAAAAAGTAGTAGAATGCTTTGCACAAAACCGTTTTGATGCCACCTTTCTAAAAAGCTACGACCAACAATTATACGGTAGCCTGCAAAAAGAGTTCTTTCGGCGCACGTTATTGCAACGCGTTTCTACCCAATTTCCTTGGCTATTGGATGTGGGGGCAATTGCGGCAAAGCAGCGGTGGATTAAACGGATTTTGCATCGGGCGATATAAGAGATGAATAGTAGTATCAGCATTTACTCACCCAACGCATAACTCACTGTAAACCACACTTTAAAAGGATTATAATCATCGTACTTTTTTCTTAAAAACTCCGGGTCTCTTTGATAAAAAAGGGTCTGATTGAAAATCACCTCATCCAGCTTATTAATATATAGCCAACGATACTGTGCGGTCACCCACATCCGAGGGTTTAATTTTACACCCAAACCAGGATATAACGCTAAACTGTTCAACGCTAAATCCCATTTCGTTTCTCTTTTTTTGTAATCTAAGTCTTTCGCACTTTTTCTAAAAGCAATAGCTGGTACGATATTAAAACTTAAAAAGATGCTTTGTTTCTTAGCTAAAAATAAGTGGTTGGAGATTGGAAATATCAATTTGTTAATGGTATATCTTTTAATAAACCTTAATTCTCTAGTCAATCCTCCATTTAAAGCAGCGTGCGCAAAAGGTCGAGAAAAAGTGGAGGTATACTCAGAATAACCCAACCCTGCGCTCATCTGAAATAAACTAAATCGGAGTATGTTTTTTTGTAAACTAAAGTTGTATTCATAATCCCGTTTGCTATCTTCTCTTTGCAGCACACCTTCTGCACCGGGGAAATAAAAGAGCCTTCTATCCTGTTCACTCACAGCAACACCGGCTGTAATAAAAGTATGATCCAAAAACTTTTGGCAAAAAGAGTAAGTAGATAATAAAACGGTAAAATAGAGAAAAAAGAAAATGGTTATAGTTTTCATGATATTTTTTATTTTACTCACCCAACGCATAACTCACTGTAAACCATACCTTAAAAGGATTATAATCATCGTACTTTTTTCTTAAAAACTCCGGGTCTCTTTGATAAAAAAGAGTCTGATTGAAAATCACCTCATCCAGCTTATTAATATATAACCAACGATACTGGGCGGTTACCCACATCCGTTTGTTTAATTTTACGCCTAAGCCGGGATATAATTCTAAACTGTTTACTTCTAACTCCCATTTAGTATGCCGTTCAGATATTCTTTTTACACTTTTTCTAAATGCCAAAGCAGGTATAATATTAAATTCAAGGAAGATGCTCTGCTTCCTATTTAAAAACAATGTATTTGATATGGGAAATATTAATTTATCAATAGTATATCTTCTAATGAATCTTAAAAATAAGTCGTTTCCTCCATTTATTGCAGAATGCTCATAGGGTCTCGAAAAAGTAGAATTGTAGGTTGAAAATCCAAGTCCAACACTGGTTTGAAATTTTCCAAGCATAACAATCTTCTTTTGTAAAACAAGATTGTATTCATAATCATATCTGCTATCTTCTGCTGCAATAATTTCTTCCTGATTAGGAAACTCAAAAAGTCTTCGGTCTTGGTCGCTGAAAGCAAAGCCACTCGTAAGGAAAGTATGATCCCAAAATTTTTGACAAAAACTTGTGTTAAATATAAATAGAAATAAAATAAAAGCGAAAATATTTTTAATTTCCATAATGATATTATTAGTAAAATGGCATCTATCACCTAAAATATAGATAATAGATGCCACCAAATGAAAAAATTAACGTGCTATCAATATTTTCTCTCGAATTCGGGTAGTCCCAAATACTATTTCAACGAAATAAATATTCATCTTACTAAAACCACTTCGCCCGAAACGGGCGCTACTTTACTATCTTCGTATTCCAATATTGCATAAAAGGTGTACACGCCTTGCATTGCTAATTTGCCGTTGAACGTGCCGTCCCAACCGACTTGTTCCGCATTAGGCGCGAAGTTTTGGTGCTGATACACGAGGTTGCCCCAGCGGTCGAACACGCGCATCACTTGTACGTTTTTTATTACATTGCCACTAAATATCGTAAAATAATCATTCACACCGTCGCCGTTGGGTGAGAAGGCATTGGGCGCAAAGCTTACTTCGTCTTTTTTCCTTATACTATTGATCGTAATCTGCGCCGTAGCCATGCAGCCATTGGCATCGGTGAGGGTAGCAGCATAAGTCGTTGACTGGGTAGGACGAGCGGTGACGGCAGTACAATTGATACAATTCAAGGTGCTATCAGGGGTCCATTGCACAGTAAAAGGCGCAGCGGCATTGGTTTGTAGTTGGATAGCGACGGTTTGCCCAGCTTGAATGCTGGTATCAGCGCTTAAAGTAAGGGCAATCCGATTGGTATTGGTAATCGTTGTAGTCTTCGATTGAGTGCAACCGGCGGCATCTTCCACGATTATTTCGTAAGTATTGGCAGTCAAGCTGTCAAAAACCGGATTTTCCTGCAAAGGCTGATTGTTAATCTGATAAAAATAAGGCGGCATTCCACCGTTTAGGTTTGCTATGGTAATACTGCCAAAAGGCGCGTCGCAAGTGGGTGATACGGTCGTAACTATAAACTCCAAAGTCGAATCATTGATTAAAATACTATCGGTAGCTGTGCAAGTGCTGCCATTGTGAACGGTAACGCTGTAAATACCAGACGAAGTCACGGAAATCGTATCTGTGGTAGCGCCATTATTCCAAGTAACGTTTTCAAAATCACCATTCACACCAAGCTGTACGCTACTATCGGCGCAAAGACTGCCGTCGACGAAGAGGTCCACCGTTGGGCTCGGCGTGACCGTCAAATTCAAAATCACAATGCTATTACAACCACTTGTCGTTTGTAATGTATCTTGATAAATGCCGCTTTGGGTCAAGGTTTGATTGCCAAACGTGTAATTCGCACCGCTGCAAATTGTATCTGTAATATTTTGTGTAATGTTTTGCAAAACACTTAGATTCAAAACGACAATGCTATCACAACCACTTGTCGTTTGTAATGTATCTTGATACGTGCCACTTTGCGTCAAATTTTGATTGCCAAACGTGTAACTTCCGCCGCTGCAAATCGTGTCGGTAATATTTTGTGTAATGTTTTGCAAAACACTTAGATTCAAAATGATAATGCTATCACAACTACTTGCCATTTGTAACGTATCTTGATATGTGCCGCTTTGGGTCAAAGTTTGATTGCCAAACGTATAACTTCCGCCGCTGCAAATTGTGTCGGCAATATTTTTTGTAATGCTTTGCAAAACATTCAAATTCAAAACGACAATACTATCACAACCACTTGCCGTTTGTAATGTATCTTGATATGTGCCGCTTTGGGTCAAGGTTTGATTGCCAAACGTATAACTTCCACCGCTGCAAATCGTGTCCGCTACAGTTTGTGTAATGCTTTGCAAAACGCTTAGATTCAAAATGATAATGCTATCACAACCACTTGTCGTTTGTAATGTATCTTGATACGTGCCGCTTTGCGTTAAATTTTGATTGCCAAAAGTGTAATTCGCACCGCTGCAGATTGTGTCGGTAATATTTTGTGTAATGCTTTGCAAAATATTCAAATTCAAAATGACAATGCTATCACAACCGATCGCCGTTTGTAACGTATCCTGATACGTGCCGCTTTGCGTTAAATTTTGATTGCCAAAAGTGTAATTCGCACCGCTGCAAATTGTGTCGGCAATATTTTTTGTAATGCTTTGCAAAATATTCAAATTCAAAATGACAATGCTATCACAACCACTTGTCGTTTGTAATGTATCTTGATACGTGCCGCTTTGCGTTAAATTTTGATTGCCAAAAGTGTAATTCGCACCGCTGCAGATTGTGTCCAATATAGTTTGCGTAGGCGTAGGCAACAAGCGTACCGTGACCACCGCCGTATCCGCCCCACAAGTACCTGCCACGATGTAGCGATACCCGCCCGCCACGTCCGTAGCCGGATCAAACATACCATTGCCCGGCTGCCAACTGCCGCCGCTCGTTGCACTGCCGCCCAAAGCAGCGAAAAGGTCAATAGCCGCAGCCCCTGCACACACCCCAAGCGTCGTGTCGCTCCCTGCACCGGCACTGGAAAAACCAAAAGGCACGTGCGCCACTGCCACCTTGCTACTATCACCGCCTGCATAAGCCGTGAAGCCAATCTTGCGCACCCCCGCATTGGGCGCATCATTTACATAGCGCAGGGCTTGGATAGCGGCTTCAAAATCTTCCAGCGTAGCACTGCCAGTGTTGACTAAGCGTAGCTCCGTAGTGCCGCTACCGCTCACATTGATGCTCGTGACACCCGCCAGCGCGAGGTACTCCTGCCCGGGCGCAAGTACCCCCTCGTACAAGCGGATGCGCATGGAATCTACCACGCCTACCTGCGCATACACCTGTACATCGGTATCGGTGAGTACGACGGGGGAAGTACAGGTGGTGTCAACGAAGAAGTCGTGTACCAATGCGCCGCTGCTGTTATCAAGGTCGAGGTCAACGACCAACTCACAGTCGGAGGCAAGGAATTCGAGGGTGGAGGCGGCACCGTTCATTCCTCCATTGGGAACAGAGCATATAAAATTGGTGGTTTTAGTCTCGAAATCTAATGAATAGACTCTTGTAACTATACCCACACCCCGTTCAACTGCAATCCCAAAAGCGTAAGTAACAATACTATCACAATCTATCGCAAAGGAAACTATACTAAAAAATGGCTCTAAAGTATCAACCGGAGTAATGGTCATAAACTCTTGACTTGCCGCTGGATTGTTTATATCTACTAAAATTACTTTTCTATCTGCGTCAAGCATATATAAATTACCGTCCCGAAAAGTTAAATCGCCAGCTGCAGCGAATGGTATAGTTCCCAATCTTTTAAATGTATTGGTGTTTGTATCGTAGATTTGGAGCACTCCACTATGTCCTACAGCGTACAGAATTCCATTGTTATCACAAGTCAAAGAATTAATAGCCACAGAAAAATTTCCTATTAAAATTAAATTCCCATTGTTGATTTCATAAAGTTCGTTGAGTCCGGTGCCATACATTTTTCCGTTAGGATGAAAAGCAATATCTCCCAAAGCATTATTACCAGTATGTTTGAACAATTGATTGTATGAGCAGCCTCCGTCGAGATCTATTGTACCAACAAAGTTGTTTTGATTATTATAATAGATAGTTTGAGCGAAGACAGTCGGTAAAAAAATGATTAAATAAATAAAAAATGTTAATAATTTTTTTTGCATGAGATAAAAATTTGTTGGTGTTAATATTAAATAAAAAAAGCAGATGCGTCGAGGACAACGCACCTGCCATAAATTTTCTTATAATTATTTATTTACTAATTTAGATTGAGCAGACCAACTTGCCGTCTCTAATTTTAGAAGCAATAAACCAGATGGTAAAGTTGTTAAATGGTCTAATAAAAACTCATTGTAACCTTTTGAAAACTGTTCGCGGTAAATTTTAATTAACTTCCCACTTGCATCGTAAATAGCCAGATTCACTTGAGCGGGTTCTTCTAAGTTAAAACCTACGCTTGATACATCAGTAGCTGGATTTGGATAGACTTTTAGCTCCTGATTAGATGCAACTACATTGCCACGTACTACTTTTACTTCCAGTGCTGCATCGGTAGCCAAGCTGCCATTGGCAATGAACTCCATCGGAAGTATAGCATCTCTAACCTGTAATACGCTTTGTAAGTTATTTACAGGCTGTACTGCTTTTACTTTAAGCTTAAAAATAACATCCTTTTCCCCAAGTGACACGTTCTTCGCGTTTTTACTATACCACATCGCACGTAATTCTCCTCTTTCTTTCGTATGGTCTCCAAAATTATCTAAAGAAAAACCCTCTAAATCCCCTTGCTCAATGGATAAAATATCCACATAAGCCGGGTCTAAATGCATTCCGAATTGATAACCTTGAATATCATTGAAATTTTTTACATGGAAAATAAGTTCCACTTCTTCCCCTGCCAAAATAGCATTTGTACTTACTTGTGCAGGAGATATGGAGGCGCGAATCTCAGGGTGTGAGCCATTCAAGTCACCAACTTTAATTGCTCGAACTATCCAATTGGCATTCGTAATCTGAGTGGCTGTAACATTGCTTATCTCGTATCCGTTATCTACTAAATAATTGTAAGCATTTAGAAAAGTGGCACTTTGAAAACTACTTTTATCCTTATCCATAATAAACCGCCAAGAGGGGGCAGGAAAGGTAGTTGTAAGTCCCAATATTATCTTTCTAATTGCATTGATGTCCATCGTATCAATATCCGAGTCATTATCTGCATTGGCAGCTATTTTGTTGTAATTGTCAAAAGTAACTTGTGGAGGTGTAGCAAGATGTTTTTCTATTTGAATAATATCAGCTACACTTAAAACCGCTACCATAGTCGTTTTTAGGATTTACTTGAATCCCAGCTCCGTTTGTACTACCAGATTGAGTTGAACGCAGTGTCCAAGAAAATTGCCCATAGTCTCCAGCATCAATTGTCGTGTTTCCTCCAATTGGGTCAATAAATAAAAATACGTCAAAATCGCCAACGTTCATCGTACCGTCTTCATACAGTATTTCGCCTACGATACTTGCTTGTCCGTTCACACTCTGATTACACAATAAGTAGCAAAAAATCGACAATAAAAGGATCTTCGTTTTCATGATAGAAAATCGTTTTTAGGATTAAAAAAATGGATGCAATACGCTGCCGGTACCATTGCAGCTCCTATGGATGTCCATCCTGCTCTTTGTGTGTTGTTCAAAAAGTGTTTGAGAAGTGTTCCATGTTGTTCAAAAAAAAATGGGAGTAGTGTAAGCCGAAAGTTGAAATTTAAAAGGGTAGAGCTTGTTATTTCAACTCGTTTTTACAAAGATAAAGGTATCATTCCAAAAAAGCAAGTATTAGTACGTAAACTCTATGTTAATAAAAATGATGTGTCGCTAATTAGCGAAATGCAGAAAGTTATTTTGAAAGTGATTAAGGTATATTTTGCAAGAATAGTAGATTATTTAGAGCAACAACGCTACTGCACCAATTACTTTTTTTCATATCTAACACTAAACAGCCCACTGTATTCGTTTTGGCATTCTATTTTTTAATCATCAAAAATCACGCTTCTTATGAAAACATGGATGTTAAAAATGCTTGGTGTGTGCTTGTTTATTAGCGCATTTACGATGGCTTGCAACAATGACGACGATAACGCGCCAAGCAGCACTGATGACACGCTGACCAATGGCGGCACTTGGAAAGTGACGTATTACTTTGACAAAGACAAGGAAGAAACCAGCGATTTTTCGGGCTACACTTTTGCGTTTGAAACCGGAGGGGTGTTTAAAGCAACGAAGAATGGCGCAACTACCATTGGCACTTGGCAGGTGGATGCCAGTTCTAACAAGTTGATTATCAGTACCGGCGTAGGAACAAAACCATTAGGTGACCTCACCGATGATTGGATACTCACGGAGAAATCAAGTAAAGTCATCAAACTAAGAGATGATAGAAATGATAATAATGGCGACGAGTTTCTCACGTTTGAGGTGATATAAGAGAGCTTTAAAAAGGATTAGGAAACTTTGAAAGTTTCCTAATCCTTACACACAGAATTATCTATATTTTACTGTTTCACCACTTTTTCTGTAAAGAGAACGCCGTTTTCATTTCGTAGCTGAATAAGGTAAATACCGCGCGACAAGTTATTCACCTCTACATTCACTTGATTGTCTCCGCTGAATATATCTATTCTTTTTGACAACATTTGACGACCCATTATATCAAAAATAACGACTTGCGCTGTAAATGTTTCGTTGCTTTCAAAAGCTAAATTGACCGCATCATACATCGGATTGGGGAATACTTTAACATTCAATTTTTCTCCGTTCAATTCAAAAACGCCTGTCAACGTGGAGCATTCAGTTTGTAGTTCTTTCGCTATTTGACCTCTAATTTCACCACCCGGATTTGCTGCAGTATGCACGTTGTAATAAGTCAAACCATTGATAATGGAGTCTGCAAAAGTAGTGCGGGGAATGGTAAAAACGCCACTTGCCTGATTACCCGTTGCGCCCGTGATGCCCAAACCGATGATTACCGGACCTGCCACCCCTTTTGCACCGCCATGAATGTGCCCTGCTACAGCATTGCTGGTCAAGCCCGTCGTGACCAATTCGACGTGACCAAGCAGTTTATTCCTATCAATAGAAAGAAAACCTGCCCCGATGCCAGTGGCAATTACAGGGTTGGGTGCTTCTTGTTTGCCACAAAGATTCGCTACTAAACCTTCGCGCACGGACGTACTGGTTTGACCTCTGATTTCCCCGCCCGGATTCGCTGCCGTGTGAAGATTCAAATAGACTGCTCCTTTCAATATTTTCGATAAGGTATCCGGTTTAATCCCTACGCGACCTATAAAAAACTTTGAACCCGGAACCGCCGTAAAAGGGATAATGACAGGACCGTTCACGCCTGCTGCGCCCGTATGGAAATGCCCCGCCGTAGGAGTCAGACTGTCATACATCACCAAATAACTCAATGTATCTAAGCCGCCATCTATCCAACCAATACCCAGCGCCTTACCCGGCGACACTTTTGCAGGTACTTCATTCGCTCCGATCCCGACCACATCAAATGCGATAGTGCTGAAAAAACTAAGTTGCCCCCGAATTTCTCCACCGGGATTGGCTGCGGTGTGTACATTAATATAAATCTTATCATTCAAAAGACTATCCACGAAAGCTGCGGATACGTCCAACGTTCCAGTCAAACTATTGCCCGAAAAAGTGAGTGGATACACGACTGGACCAGCTTTGTCTGCCTCGCCAAAATGCAAATGTGCCGCAACGATAGGTCCTGACAAACCCGTAACCAATGCTTTGTACTCCAATTTGGTCGCATTAAAACTCAACACAAAACTGCCCAAGCCCGTCGCCGTGGTAGCAATCACCGGCACTTCGTTGGCACCCGTGAGCTGCGCCGCAAAATGCAAATCGGTTTCGGTGAACAGTTGTCCTCTGATTTCGCCGCCCGGATTGGCTGCCGTATGCACATTGATATACACCCCATAAGCACTGATGGCGGCAAGCAGGGCTTTAGTCACTGTGACTTTACCTTCAATTTGATTGTTGCCTTTGACCAACGTGATGAGATTAACGACCACCGGACCATTCACCCCAATCGCGCCAGTATGGAAATGACAACCTGTAATTGGTCCGCTCAAGCTATCAAATACGCCATTGATAGTCATCGTTTTATAGTCTTCTTCCATCGTAAAAGTGACCAAACCTTTCGCTTTGGTAGCGACAACAGGCACTTCCTGGGCTCCAGAAAGGCGAGCGTATAGCAGGATTTTCCCGTCTTTATTAGCCGCCAGCAGATCGGTGAAAGCGAAAATAGAAATAGAAATAGAAATAAGTAGGAATAAGTACCATTTTTTCATTTGAAACGATTTTTAGATGTTGTAAAGAAGTGTTGAAAAGTTAAAAGTAAGCCTTCTTGCATTTAGAATAAAATAAAAAACTATGATTTGTATAAAATCAACAAAATTAGATTTTTGATGAAAAAAGGATGGAAATGGATAGACGGTGGGTGCTGAATGGTTGTAGTGGTTTCGACTCCTTGAATCATTAGATGTTGAAGTTAACAAACTTCAACATCTAATGATTTAAGGAGTATCATAACATTCTAATGCCCTTAAACTTTGAATCTCAAAATTATTGAACAACACTCGTCCGACTTCCTCTGCCCCTCGTATCAAATGCTTTCAATTTTACCATTCCATTTACTTGCACTGTTTTTTCGTATAATGTAGAATTGATAGTTGGTTCCGTGCCATCTGTTGTGTAATGAATTTGTTGATTTGGAAACTCTGTATTTGCTTTCAATAATCCATTTTCCACAACTGCGCCCGGCGGGGCAATTCTATAATGGTAGCCATTAAATAAATAATCCAAACGAGGTAAATCTCTTTGTCCGATGGTATTGGCAAACGCATTCCACGCAGTGTCCAAAGCGGCGGCACGTTGGGTGGCGTTGTTCATTTTTGCCCAAGCGGGTTGTGGCGACCACGCGCGTTCGGCGAGTCCGAAGAGTTTGGGGAGGAGCAAATATTCCAATTCATCCTGTCCATGAATCGTCTCGCTCCACAATTGCCCTTGCAAGCCGAGGATATTTTGTAAACCTTTGGGCGTGAGGGCTTCCATCTTAGCAGCTTGATTCATATCTTTTGTAAAACCAGAAAAATCTTCGGACACAAACGCATTCTCCGGCATATACGCATACGGCTCGCGATTGCCCACAAAACCGCCCCATGACAAGCCTGGCTCGCGTGCCTCAGGATTATAAGCTAAGTCAAAATAAAAATTCGGCACATTACACACCACCACTGGAAAGCCCGCATTTGCCATGCGATACACGAGTCCGTCGCTGTCCCACGCGCTGATCCATACCCACGCTTGCAAATTTTTACCGGCAAATTCAGGATTTGGCACATAGCGATTTCCTTCTTTTTTGAGTACAATTTCTTCCCAGCCACCTGTTTTTAAACCCCGTTTTGTCAACATATTATTCACGCGCCGCAGGAAGTAATGTTGTAAATCTTCTATCGTTTTGTATTGCGGATTTTTCGCTCTGAAAGCTGCACAAATTGGCGATTTTTCCCACGAGCCGCTCGGCACTTCATCGCCGCCAATGTGAATGGTTTTCAACGGCGCATCAGCTGCTGCATACAATTTTTGCACTTCGTCAATCACCGTTTCCCACAGCCGATACGGCGCTTCCTTGCAAATGCACAGCACATTATCAGAGTAACCTTGCGCAGAATTATATTTAGATGCATCTTTTGGGTCATGTAATAAATACGCTTCAGCTTCTGCTTTTTTACCAGCAGCCATTAAACGATTATAGCGATTTTGCATGGCTTTGATGGCAGCGCGGCTGTGTCCGGGCGTATCAAATTCTACAATCACTTCAATGTGCCGACTCGTCGCTTTGCGCAAAATCTCAATAAAATCAGCACTTGTGTAATAACCAGAACCATACGAATCCTTGGCATCCACAAACGGACCGGAGCCGTACGCCGGATAAATGCGGTCGCTCTCCGTGCGCGTGTGTCCGCGACGTGCGCCCACTTGCGTGAGTTCGGGCAGTGCCGGAATTTCCAATCGCCAACCTTCATCATCTGCTACATGGAAATGTAATTTATTGAGTTTGTAAAAACCCATTACATCCAATAATTTCAATACTGTTTCTTTTTTATTAAAATTGCGCGCCACATCCAAATGAATGCCTCGATAACCGAAACGCGGTGCGTCCTCAATTTGTACTTCGTTGATAGTCAGGATATTTTGACCATTTTTAAAACTTGTTGGTGGCAACCAAGCAAGCAGACTTTGAATGCCATAAAACACACCCGCCGCATCTTTCCCTTCAATTAAAATGCCATTTGCGGCACTTGCTGTGAGCCGGTACGATTCGGGTTGCGTGAGTTGTGAATTGATTTTTAATATAATAGCTTCCTTATCTCCTGTAATACTTTCCTCGGTTTGAATTTTTGCGGCAAGCGATTGTTCTAACAATAAAGCTAAATAATTGGCTTCCTTTTGTAATGACTTTTCAAATCGAATGCGCCAGTTTTTATTGATTATAAAAGTTTGATTAGTGGATTTTAATTGCACGGGCGTTGGAATAATTTTTGGCACATCCGTATCCGCTAATGTTATCATTTCCGCATTTCGATTATAATACCAAGTCGCCAGCGGCACGGGCGGATTGTTGCGATAGACCATTTGATTGTCGTTCGGAAGGGGCAATATTGTAACATTGGTCAACGCTTCCGGCGCTTGCTCATTACCGATATTATTATTTTCAAATACGATGTACATCCCGTGCGGACCATGCGTGTACTTGCGCAAACTACCTTGATAATTGACGGTAAAAATTGTGCTGTCGCCCGGTGCTACTTTTGAAAAACCAGCAATGGGTTGTAATTTATAATAATCGCCCGTGATTTTTTGCACGCTTACTTTGCCACGATTGGGCTGTGGACTACCGCTGATTTGATTGAAATAAATCGTCCAGCCGCGACTCGGCAGCGTGTCTTTGCCTTGATTGACAAGGGTAAATTTGGCTTCAAAACGATTGGCTTCTGCACTTTGTATCAATTGCCAGCGCACCGCCAGTTCCGGGCCTGTCGGGCGTTTCAAAGGTCTTTTATTCTGACAATTGCCGACAAAAACGGATAATAGAAGCGTACAGAATAGGAGTATTTTTTGCATGGTTTGGTTAGTTTGTAGTAGCGGACTTTATCGGCCACAGTAATACTAATAAACGGCGGATGAAGTCCCCCGGTACAATTGTACAAAGAAAGAAAATATTTTTTCAATTAATGTAGCTAAAGCGTTTACCGTTTTAAATAGTTGGGTGCTTTTGGATACTAATGTAACTTTATAAATTTGTAGCATTTTACTATAAAATCTACTATGAAAATCATTTTCACTTTAGCATTTATTTTAGTATGTTATCATGGATTTGCTCAAATGGAAGGTTTGCTTTCCAACCCCAATATAGAATGGATAGCCGAAACAGAACTCGAATACAATTTTGAACCGGAAAACTTGGAAGGAAACGGAAGATATGATTATCGCGTTCGGAAAAATGATTTTAGTTATTGCAGCGAATCTTATTCTTTACTTGCTGGTATTGTTGATGCGGTGGAAGAAGGAAAACTTGCGGCTTATGCAAAAGTGGGAGGTAAGAAGCTAACAAAAGAAGAAATTTCCCAAAGACTTTTTCCGGGGGTGGATACTACGACTTATATTGACCCCGAAACTTTTGAAGAGCGTCTTGCTATTGTGTCTGTCTGTGAGCCAATTTATTATGATATTAAATCTTGTCTAGTAAAACAAGTTTGGTATTATAATAGAAAAACAAAGCAATTAGCCAATCGGGTCATGGGCGTAAGTTTAATGCTGCCTATTTATGATGAAAAAAGTGATTCTATTTTAGAAGAAAAAGAGGTGTTGATATATGTAGCTTTCCCACTTATTTCAAAAAAATCGCCAAATATCAATCAGTCGAATGTGCCACTCGTCATGGAAACTTCCGAATATTTGTATACCGATTCTTTCAAAACATTAAAAGGCGACCTTGCCCAAGCGTTTGAACAATTCTTTTTTCAATTGCCAAAAAGTAAAGCGATTAAAACGTACTCTACCGAATCAAGACGTTGCTGTAATCAATTAATTAATCAAAATGAATATGAAGAAATATTTAATGCTTCGGGGGATTCTATTAGTGGTTTTAATCATCATGATTACACCGAAACGATAAAAATTGAAAAACGCCCAGCATTAAAATTTGAAGATTATAAAGAATATAAAGTAAGGCAGACGTGGTATTATGATACAAAATCACACCAACTCAGTTCCACTTTAGATGCGATTGCACCTATCAAGTCGATCTTAGATGATAATGGCAATTTATTATACAATCAAACCTTATTTTACCTGTGCTTTTCAAAAGAGGGTAAAGAATCACTTCGGAGGTAGCGTTCGGCGGAACCCTTTTTAAATTAAAATTGTAAGCAATACCAAAATACCTAAAACCCATGTCAAAAAAACATCGTGGACGCATACAAGCGCAGGGCGGTGACACGGAAAAATCGGTTTCTTGGTCGCAAGACGAGCCGTTGAGTAAAGTGGATGGATTGAAGTTACTGAATGACTTGCAGAATCAGTTGACGGAACGAGAGCGGCAGGAGCGCGAGAAGCAATTAGCAAACGCTCAACGCTTTATAGAAAATGTGCAAGGTGGCATTGATGCGCCGGAGCGAAGGTCTTTTTATGGAGCTAAAGGTAAAAGTGACGGTATCAGAATTGATATTGAAGTATGGAGAGGTATCGCTTTCCTGAGTTTATTAATCGCAATTTTACTATTTTTATTTGGATTCAAATAAATACATTATGATTACTTCATCTCGTTTTGAATTTTTAGAAAACGCTACTGCCTATCGTGCGATGCAAGCCATGTGGCAATCCATTTTCGATGAAATATTAGGAAAATATAATCTTTCGCATCGTCCTTATTTTAAGTCAGATTATCGGGAAGGGGAGCTTTATTCTAATGGAAATCCTATTTTCACGGCATTAGTAGATAGTGTAAATCGCGGCGTGCGCATCATTCAAGACAATCAAGCAGAGGATACAGAACAGTTTATCGCCGGCTGGTTAGACAAGATTGAAGATTATGATGATTTACCGGATTTTGAAGAGTTAGTCATTCCATTAATTCTTTCCGAAGAAACCAAAGCCATTGCCGAGGAACTCATCCGCGCTTGGCTGGTGGAGCAGGTGGATAAAGAAACAATGGAAAAGCTACTGGAAGAGAAAGTTATATGAACAACAGAATAGAAATCACCTAAAACCCATGTCAAAAAAACATCGCGGAAGAATACAAGCGCAAGGCGGCAATACGGAAAAATCCGTGTCGTGGTCGCAAGACGAGCCGTTGAGTAAAGTGGATGGATTGCGGCTTTTGAATGAATTGGAAAATCAATTGACAGAGAAGGAAAAGAAGGAGCGTGAAAAGCAATTGCAAGAGGCGCAACGTTTTATAGAAAATGCGAATGGGTTGGACGCGCCAAAGGATAGGTCATTCCGAAATAAAAAATTAAAAGGGGTGCGAATTGATATAGAAATAAATAGCGGAACTGCTTTTGTCTGCATTCTATTTTTAATTTTAGTATTCTATTACTTACTTAAATAATAGCTTATGATAACGGTTTGGTATCCTGATTTTTTAGAAAATCCTACTTCTTATGATGCGATAGAAGCGATGTGGCAAGATTTCTTTGATGCTTTAGCAACGGAAAATGGATTTTTTTGGAGACCGTACATCAATCTATATTTGAGCAATGGAGAAAAAGACCGCGACGCAAATCCAATTTTTAGTGCTTTAGTGGAATCCCAAAATCGGGGGGTTCGCATTATTCAATGCGATACAAGCGATGGACTTGATCTTTACATTTCTGGCTGGTTAGATCGCATGGATGACTTCGATGGTATTCCCGATTCAGATGAACTGGTCATAGACCTCATCCTTTCCGAAGAAACCAAAGCCATCGCCGAGGAACTCATCCGCGCTTGGCTGGTGGAGCAAGTGGATAAAGAAACGATGGATAAACTACTGGATGAAAAAATTATCTTAGCGGCAGAATAAAACATTATAGCAACAATACCATTTATTCGTGCAAAACACCACCACCGAACTCCGCGACCTCATTGACCAATATTCTGTCCATTTTTTGTTATACAGCGCAGCAGATTTAAGCCTGAAACCCGCGCCCGACAAGTGGAGCCGCAAGGAAATTATCGGTCATTTATGCGATGCTGCGATGAATAATCTGCAACGTTTCATTCGAGGACAATACTACGCCGAGCCGCCGCATATCATTTACCACCAAGAGGAATGGGTAGCTTTACAAAAGTATCAAGACTATGATGCACAGGATTTAATCAATTTTTGGGCGACGCTCAATCGCCATATCTGTTGGGTACTCGATCACATGGTGCCCGAAAATTATTCTAAAATGGTAGATACAAGCAAGGATAGCATGGAATCGCACGACTTACAATTCTTGGCGACGGATTACGTGGCGCATTTGAAGCATCATTTGGCACAAGCGTCGTAAAAGCGTCCTACGGTTCCGAACCGTAGGACGCTTTTACGCTTATCTTTTTAGAAAACGGGACAATTTCTTCTCCTCTAAAATTTTCACAAATTATCTGCTCGTTTAAATCTTCTTTTTTGTTTTTGTAAAAACTATTTAATTAGAATATAATTTTGCATATCTCTGAATTTTGAAATAATAAGTTTCGATTTCTAGTTTGCCATTTTTTGAAATATGGAGTTTAAAATCGTAAAATTTATACTTGCACATCGGAGTTCTTCAAATATTTGGAACGATTTTTCATTTTTGCCTGCCTATTTTTGAAAGCTTTGTTTTTAAAATCAGTGTTTCATTTTTCCCTTACCAAAGTAACCCAAACCAAATTTTTGAATATCAAATTAAAGTTTTTACCTATTCCTAATACCGGATTGTTTATGGAAAGTGACCAAAGAGGCTTATACGTGCCACAGTTGGAGCAGGATTCCTGCGGAACGGGCTTGATTGCGGACCTGAGTGGCAACAAAACCCACGCACTCGTAGAGGATGCCCTCACGATGCTCGAAAATATGGAACATCGCGGCGCTTGCGGCTACGAACCCAACACTGGCGATGGTGCGGGCATTTTGGTGCAAACCCCCCACGAGTTTTTTGTGAGAGAATGTGCATCAGTTGGTTTTGCGCTGCCGGAGTACGGTGCGTATGGCGTGGGCATGGTTTTTTTTCCAGCGGAACGAGGCGTGCGCGAGCATTGTCGAGTGATTTTCAATGACTTAGCAGATGAATTGGGTTTTGATTTGTTGGGCTACCGTCCCGTGCCGACCAGTAATCAAGGACTTGGGAATTCTGCCAAAGCAGTAGAGCCTTACTTCGAGCAGGTCTTTGTGCATCCGAAAAATGCGCTTGCGCCGGAGTCGTTAGAACGGCGCTTGTATGTGTTGCGCAAATTTGCGACCCACCAGATTCAAGATGCGTTTCCGCAATGGAAAGACCAATTTTATATCGCTTCTTTTTCGTATAAAACGGTGGCTTATAAAGGGCAGTTGACTACGTTTCAATTGCGTTCCTACTTTTTAGATTTACAAGATGAAACGTTCAAATCGGCGGTCGCACTTATTCACTCTCGCTTTTCTACGAATACCACGCCAAAGTGGAAACTCGCGCAGCCTTTACGTTACATCGCTCATAATGGCGAAATCAATACCATCACGGGTAATTTAAATTGGTGGAAATCAAAAGAGAAATTACTCGATTCGGCGCTTTTCAGCAAAGAAGAATTAGACAAGTTAAAACCGATTTGTGGCGAGGCGTTGTCCGATTCCGGCAATTTTGATAACGTATTGGAATTCTTGGTGTTAAGTGGCTTTTCGCTGGCGCACGCGCTCATGATGATGATACCCGAAGCGTGGGAGCACGACGAGCAAATGGCAGATTACAAAAAATCGTTTTACGAATATCATAAAACCATCATGGAGCCGTGGGACGGTCCCGCCTCCCTTTGTTTCACCGATGGCATCATCGCCGGTGCGATGCTCGACCGCAATGGTTTGCGTCCTTCGCGCTACGTGTTGACGGATGACGACCGTTTGATAATTGCTTCCGAAGCAGGTGCGTTGCGCATTGACCAATCGAAAGTGCTGGCAAAAGGGCGATTGCAGCCAGGAAAAATTTTAATAGCTGACCTCGAAAAACGACGCATTATTGCCGATAAAGAACTAAAATTATCTATTTGTAAACGCTTGCCTTATCGCGACTGGTTGGATAAAAACCGAATTTACTTGAGCGAGTTGCCCGCGCCTCCAGAAATGAAGGAAGACATGGAAGAGCAGTCACTCTTGCAACGGCAACAAATGTTTGGTTTCACCCGCGAAGACCTGAAAATATTTATTGCGCCTTTGGCAAAAAATGGCGAAGAACCCCTCGGTTCGATGGGCGCGGATACGCCGCTGGCAGTGCTCTCCCAACGCTCGCAGCACTTGTCCAATTATTTTAAACAACTCTTTGCGCAAGTAACTAATCCGCCGATTGACCCGATTCGGGAGCGCTCAGTGATGTCCTTGTTTGCAATGTTGGGGGGAGCCGGAAATATGTTGGATTTAGCACCAGAACGTGCGCGATTCATGCACTTGTCGAGTCCAGTATTGACCAATGAAGATTTGGCAAAAATTCGACATATTCAGCATCCACATTTTAAGTCGGACGCGATTGATATTCTATTTAAACCTGATGAGCAGAAAGGGCGACTACACGCGGCGATTCAACACGTGTGCGCGGCTGCCGAAGACAAGGTACGCAATGGCGTGAATATTTTGATTTTGTCCGACCGTTTAGCTGACGCGAATCTCGCGCCTATTCCGTCGCTGTTGGCGGTCGGTGCCGTACATCACCACTTGGTTAATGAAGGCTTGCGCGGTCGCACGTCCATCGTCATCGAAGCAGGCGATATTTGGGAGCCGCATCATTTTTCAACGTTGGTGGGCTATGGCGCGAGCGCGGTGAATCCCTACATGGCGTACGCTACAATTATGGATTTGCAGGAAAAACATTTTTTTGAATCGGATTTGCCCATCGAAAAAGCGATTTCCTATTACAATAAAGCAATCGGGAAAGGACTGTTGAAAATCATGTCCAAAATCGGCATTTCTACCTTCCAATCTTATCAAGGTGCGCAAATTTTTGAAGCTTTAGGCATTCATAAATCGGTTATAAAAGAATGTTTCTCGGGCACGATTTCTCGTATACAAGGCATTGGTTTTGACGATATTGCAAAAGAAGTGATTACACGACATCAGTTGGCATTTCCAGAAAAAATCATTGCCAATCCTAAGCTCGATGTGGGCGGCGTTTTTCAATGGAAACAACAGGGCGAAGAGCATCTATTCAATCCGCAGACGATTCATTTATTGCAATATTCGACCCGTAAAAACGATATGACTGCTTATCGCAAATACGCCAAACTAATCAATGCGCAAGACGAAAAAGCCCTGACGCTGCGCGGTTTGCTGACTTTTAGAAAAGGCAATAGCATTCCGATTGAAGAGGTCGAGCCGATTGAAAATATTCTAAAACGCTTTGCTACGGGCGCGATGTCGTTTGGTTCGATTTCACATGAAGCGCATTCGACTTTGGCAATTGCAATGAATCGAATCGGCGGAAAAAGCAATAGTGGCGAGGGCGGCGAAGACGAAATGCGCTATGCAAAAAAGGAAAATGGCGATTGGGAACGCTCAGCGGTGAAGCAGGTAGCTTCCGGTCGTTTTGGGGTCACGAGTCACTATTTGGCAAATGCCGACGAGTTGCAAATCAAGATGGCACAAGGAGCCAAGCCCGGCGAAGGCGGTCAGTTGCCCGGTCATAAAGTGGACGAATGGATTGGCAAAGTACGACATTCTACACCAGGTGTTGGCTTGATTTCTCCACCGCCGCACCACGATATTTACTCGATTGAAGACTTAGCGCAGTTGATTTTTGATTTAAAAAATGCGAATCGAGAGGCGCGAGTCAGTGTAAAATTAGTGTCGAAAGCAGGCGTTGGTATCATCGCTTCTGGCGTTGCGAAAGCCCATGCGGATGCGATTCTGATTTCGGGACACGATGGTGGAACGGGTGCTTCGCCGCTCACTTCCATCCGACACGCCGGTCTGCCGTGGGAATTGGGTTTGGCGGAAACGCAGCAGACGTTGGTTAAAAATAAGCTCCGCGACCGTGTCACCGTGCAGGTAGACGGGCAGGTGCGCACCGGACGAGATTTGGCGATTGCAACCTTGCTGGGTGCGGAAGAATGGGGTATCGCTACGGCGGCACTCGTGGTGGAAGGTTGTATCATGATGCGCAAATGTCACTTGAATACTTGTCCGGTCGGCATCGCTACGCAAGACCCGGAACTGCGCCAGCGCTTCACCGGCGATGTGGAACACGTTATTAATTTCTTTCATTTCTTGGCGCAAGATTTGCGGGAAATCATGGCAGACCTCGGCTACCGTACCATCAATGAAATGGTGGGCAAAGTAGAAATGCTGCGTTTGAAAACTCACATTCCACACTGGAAATATAAGGATTTGGATTTAACGCCGATTTTATACAAACAACCGGCAGAAGAAGGCGTAGGCTTATACAAACTCATCGAGCAGCAGCACGGCATTGAAAATGTGTTGGATAGAAAGCTGATTTATATGGCGGAACCTGCGCTCGAGCAAGGGCAGGGCATCAGTTCTACTTTTGATATTTACAATACCGACCGCGCTGTCGGCACGATGTTATCTTACGAAATTTCTAAACGCTACGGCGGCGAGGGTTTACCGGAGGATACGATTCAATTCCGTTTCCGAGGTTCGGCGGGGCAGAGTTTTGGCGCATTTGCGGCGCGTGGTTTACAATTTACACTTGAAGGTGAAGCCAATGATTATTTTGGAAAAGGCTTATCGGGTGCGAAACTCATCGTGGTGCCGGACCGCGAGGCGCAGTTTGAAGTAAGTGAAAATATCATCATCGGCAATGTGGCGTTGTACGGCGCGACTTCCGGCGAGGCGTATATCAGCGGCATGGCAGGCGAGCGTTTTGCGGTGCGCAATTCTGGTGGAACAGCAGTGGTAGAAGGCATCGGCGACCACGGTTGCGAGTATATGACAGGAGGTTTGGTTGTAATTTTAGGAGAAACGGGCAAGAATTTTGCAGCAGGTATGAGCGGCGGCGAAGCATTTGTGTATAACGCCAGTGGCAAATTTGAAAAGCGCGTCAACCGAGAAATGGTAGATTTGGACCGAATGGAAATGGCTGATTATGAATTACTTCGCACCTTGTTGCGCAATCATTTTCGTTATACAAGTAGTAAAAGAGCTTTACATTTACTAAATAACTGGGAAGAGGCAAAGCATAGTTTTGTAAAAGTAATGCCAAAGGATTATAAAGCGGTGCTGCAAAGCCGAATTGTTGTAGCGCAATCTTCTAACGTATTGGTCACTGCTTCTATGTAATTTGTGTTCAAATGTTCATGTCTTCACGTTACGTGCGCACAAGAACACAAGAACACATTAACACAAAAAAATGGACGCTAAAGGTTTTTTAAAATACAATCGGGAGACTCCGAAATCGCGGAAGCCACAAGAGCGCGTGAAAGATTACAAAGAAATATACGAAGATTTCAGCGAGCGCAAAACCGTGCAACAAGCCACGCGCTGTATGGATTGTGGCGTGCCATTTTGTCATAATGGCTGTCCGTTGGGCAATATCATTCCAGAATTTAATGAAGCGGTGTATGATGAAGATTGGTTACGGGCGTATGAGATTTTGAATAGCACGAATAATTTTCCAGAATTCACCGGACGCATTTGCCCCGCACCTTGCGAGTCCGCTTGTGTGTTGGGCATCAATCAGCCGCCGGTCGCCATCGAGCATATTGAAAAAGCGATTATCGAAGTAGCGTTCGAGCGCGGGTACGTGCGTCCGCAGCCGCCGGTGTTGCGCACGGGGAAGAAAGTGGCAATTGTTGGCTCCGGTCCGGGTGGATTGGCAGCCGCTGCGCAATTGAATAAAGCCGGACATTTGGTGACGGTGTTTGAAAAAAGTGACCGATTAGGCGGTTTATTACGCTATGGCATTCCTGATTTTAAACTCGAAAAATGGGTATTAGAACGGCGGATAGCGCTGATGCAAGCAGAAGGAATTCGATTTAAAACTAGTGTGGAAGTAGGCGGCAATATTGATGCGCAGCACATTTTGCAGGAGTTTGATGCGGTGTTGTTGGCGGGTGGCTCGATTGTGCCGCGCGATTTGACCATTCCAGGCAAAAATTTGAAAGGTGTACATTATGCGATGGATTATTTGGAGCAGTGCAATCGGCGCGTGGCGGGCGACGTCATTCCAGAAAAAGATTCCATTAATGCCAAAGGCAAACACGTGGTCGTTATCGGCGGCGGCGATACGGGTTCGGATTGTGTCGGCAATGCCAATCGGCAGGGCGCGGCTTCCATTACGCAGTTGCAATATCACATTCAACCGTCCTCCAAAGCAGAGCTGACGGACTGGCCCAATGTGCCCTTGATTTACACCGAATCGTCCTCGCACCAAGAAGGTTGCCAGCGCGAGTGGGCTATTTTGACAAAATCTTTCTTGGGTGATAAAAATAATTTGGTAAAGTCGCTACAAATCGTAACTTTGGATTGGCGCAGCGACGAAACCGGAAAATATAGTTTTCAAGAACAACCCGACTTCATCAAAGAAATTCCGTGCGACTTGGCATTCATCGCCATCGGTTATGCCCACCCGAAATACGAAGGCTTATTACAACAATTGGGTGTCTCGCTCAACGAACGTGGAAATGTAAAGGATTCCAATTATAGAACGAACCTCGATAAAGTTTTTGTAGCAGGCGATATGCGCCGAGGACAATCGCTGGTGGTGTGGGCAATCTCGGAAGGACGCGAAGCAGCACGAGCGATGGATATTTATCTGATGGGCGAAACACAATTGGAGGGCAAAGCAAATTCTGAGTTGATGTTGGCCTAGAACGAAATCGGAGGTCGGAAGCGGGAATATCAGCAGAGTATTAGCACATCAGCAAATTGGCATATCAGCAAATTAACTATCGAGTTTTTTCATAATTGAATTAGTATGAAAGTAGTCCCGGCTTTAGAGAGAGGTCGGGATTTTTTTATTTTAGCCGATCTTTATTTTAGCATCCTGCTTATTATTTATACTGAGATAGCTTTGATTTTACCATTGCCATTTTACCTTTGTAACAATTAGCACATTCTATGCTTTTTGGTAAATTAACTATAAATGTTATAATATATTGGATATGAATTGTTTAAAAAATATTTTTACCTTAATAATAGCCTTGTTGCTGTTCAGTTGTAAAACCACCCAACTCCTCAATTTTGAAGCTGCCACTTCTGTTGAAGCTACCGTCACCAACACTGGTTTGCTGGATGCGTACATCAGCGGCTTGAAGGCAGACTCTGTCAATTATGTGTACAGCGAGGCTTCGGCGGTGATGAAAATAGGCGATAACTTGTTGATTGCTATTGATAAACCTGTGCCGGGGAAGGAGTTGTCGCCTGTGTTTTCGGTGCCGATTGCAGCGATAAAGAACGGCGCGATTGCCAATAATCAGATAAGTTATATTACGAATATCGCTTTTCAGGAAGTGCAAAAAATAGAAGCGTTTGCGAAAAGTCAGAATGACAGTGTGTTTTTTGCGACGACGGCGTTTGACCGTATCAAGGGAAAAGTGGCAGATTGGGATGGCTATAATTCGCTGTTGGCTTGGCGCGCAGCAGATTTTTCAGACGTGGAATACGTAGCAGGTACGGCGAGAAGTAACGTGCTTAGTTCGATGGATTTGCGCAGCTCCATTCAGAAGACATTGATAACCAGTCAGTTCCCACAAGGTGCGCCGTATTTCAAAATTGAAGCCTTGGCGGTGTTGCCTGGCAATCGCTTGATTTTTGGCGTGCGCGAGATAGGGGAGAGTTATCAAAAATTTGAATATGCTTTTACGCTCTTGGAGACGACGTACACCGATTCTAAAAACGGAATTAAAGTCAGTCCGACTTTCAAAAAAATATATGAATATCAGCCGGTGGTGAATGGTCAGAAAATGGGCATTTCCGATTTGACTTATCATGCAAAAAGTAATAGTTTAATTGTAATGACTTCCTATGAAGAACTCGGCGATGAAAAAACGAAAGCGTTGGCAAGCAGTTTGTGGATATTACCATTGTCAAAATTAGCAAAAGGCGAAGCACCGATACCAGTTATGAATAAAGGGAAACAATTATATTTTTTAAATAAAGCGGAAGGGATTACATTATTGGATGACCGGACGTTATTTATTATTTTTGATGAAGATCGTAAAGATAGCCAAGTAAAAGTAAATGGAAAAATGGTGACCAAGCGGCCGCATCAAGCGATTTATTCAATTGTAAAATTTTAATGAAGACGTGTCAGGTTTTTAAAACCTGACACGTCTTACACACTATAAATGCGACGTAGACAATTCCTTGTGCTTAATTAACTGTTTTCGCATCTTCTCCGTGGCAGCCGATAATGATTTTTCAAAAGACTCGGATGTTTCATCTGCATAAAGAATATGACCCGGCACGATTAATTTGATTTCAGCCGTATTTGCCAGAGACGTAGCGTGCGTATTGTGGTCTTCATCCCGAAAAAACACCTCGGCACTTTCGATGCGTTCGTAATAAGTCATTAGTTTATTTACTTTTTCATCTATCAGCGCCCGTAGGCTATCGCTCACCTGAAAAGGTGCATTTACTTGAATCGTCATAAGCGTTCGTTTTTTGTTTATAATGTGCAAAATAATTTGTATCCAAATAGAACAAACGCTCGATTCATTCTGCACTCAAAAAGTGTTAAAAATTTTACATTCTAAAAAATAGCTACTTCTTTCTGATAGGTTATCAACAATTTACGCATTTTTTCGGCAGCATTTTCCAATGCTTTTTCTAATTTATCGGCATGGTCGGTGGTGTACAACACGCGGCGCATGAGGTACAATTTAATCTCTACGCGATTGTCTTCTGCTTCCGTTATAAAAACTTCAGCCGTTTTGATTCTACTAAAAAATGTCTTCAGGTTATCAATACAATCATTTACTACTTCTTGTAATTGATTGGAAACCTGACTCGGCGCATACACTCGGATGTTCATAAGGCATGGATTTTGTGTAATGAAAAAATGAATGAAAAATGAAACGCATGACTATCGGCAGTTTGTAAATGCCAATTTTTATATTAGAAAATAATAGTTGGACACTATTATCCTTTACCATGATAATGATTATTCATTTTCCGATTTTCTACTTTCGATTATTTATACAAAAATGCTATCTTAAAAGTCGTTTATAACGCCATTCCTATACTAACCGTGGATGAGATTTTCTAAACAAGTAGATTTAAAACGCATATTAAAAATTTAAATTTCATTTGGATGTGAAAAAAAATTATTTTTTGAGGGGCGGTACCGTCATTTAAATGCAGTCGGCTTATTTGCAATGTAGCGATAAAATGGATAAAAAGCAAGGGTTGCGCGATGAATTTGCGGGTTCAATCAACAAAAAGCAGCAAACGCACAAATAGAAATATAAAACTTTCCATTCTTTTCTTAGTTTTGGGCAATCGAAATTTTAACCAAAATGATGTTAGACGAAACACCAACTCCCGCTTCTAAAACTGGTCGAATTATTCTTCCGCTGCTCGCCGTTACTGGTATTGCGGCGATTCTCACTATTTTGGATGCCAACAATTGGGTGGCGATGCCTGATGAGCTGACGGCTACCGTGCGCTGGATTGCCATCGGCTTTTTATGCTATTACGGCTGGCTTAAAAATAGCCTGACTACTTGGATTTTGATTAGTATGGTGATTGGGACGGAGTTTGGCTACGATTTTCCGTGGATTGCGGAGCACCTCAATATTGTGAGCCGCATTTTTATCCGATTGATTAAAACGATTATTGGTCCGCTGCTTTTTGGTACACTCGTGGTTGGTATCGCCGGGCATTCTAACTTGAAGCAGGTGGGGCGCATGGGCTGGAAGGCACTGTTATATTTTGAAATTGTAACGACAATTGCCCTATTTATTGGCTTAGGCGCGATCAATCTTACCCAAGCGGGCTGGGGCATTCCGCGCGATGAGCGCAAGCCGCCGGTGGATGTCGCACTGAGTGATTCTACTCTGCAATTGCGGTTGGATGAAAGTAGAGGTACTTATGAATTGACACGCGGTGGGGAGTCCTTGACGCAGACGCCGCCGCCCGTTCGACAGAATTGGGAAGAGATTGTAATGCACATTTTTCCGGAGAATATTGCAAAGTCGGTTTACAATGGCGATGTGTTGCAAATCGTGGTGTTTAGCATTTTATTTGCCATCGGTTTGGCGCTGGTGACGCGAGAAAATCAGAAGCGACGGATGCTCAATTTTGCGGAGAGCTTGTCGGAAGTGATGTTTAAATTCACACAAGTGATTATGTATTTTGCGCCGTTTGCGGTAGGCGCGGCGATTGCGTATACGATTAGTGAGAAAGGTTTTGGTGTGTTGGTGAATCTGGCGATGTTGCTGGGAACCTTATATGGGGCGCTGATTGTGTTTATTTTACTGGTTTTTGTGCCAATAGCACTGTTTATTCGCTTGCCGATAAGAAGATTTATAAAAGCCATTGCCGAGCCGGTTACGCTGGCATTTGCGACGACGAGTTCTGAATCTGCCCTTCCGAAAGCGATGAAAGCGATGGAAGAATTGGGCGTGCCGCGTAAAATTGTTGCGTTTGTAATGCCGACGGGTTATAGTTTTAATTTGGATGGAACGACTTTATATCTTTCGCTGGCGACGATTTTTGTGGCGCAAGCATGTGGCGTACAATTGTCGTTTGGGAATCAATTATTGATAGTTTTCACATTGATGTTGACGAGTAAAGGGGTGGCGGGTGTTCCGAGAGCATCGCTGGTGATTTTGTCGGCTACCGTGACGAATTATTCCTATTTGGGACTAGAAGATTGGCCCATTTTTGTCATTATCGGCATTGACGAACTCATGGATATGGCGCGCACGGCAGTAAATGTGATTGGAAATTGCTTGGCAACGGCAGTCGTGGCGCGTTGGGAAGGCGAAGACCATTATAATGATCCGAATTATATTCCTGAAACGGAGTTGGAGGTTTAATGATATCTCCCGCAGATTTCGCAGATAAAATTTACTTCATCAGCGTCGTTTGCGGGAAAATTAGATAAATTTCAAGTGATAAACATTTACTTCAACCGTTTTGCCCCCTAAAATAGGTTGAATATCATAACTTATTTTATTTATTGTAAATCCTTCTTTTGTAATACTTTGAAAAAAATCTTGCGCCACTTCTCGACTGGGGTCACTCACAATGATGCTGCCACCGGGCTTGCAAAGGGTGCGAAACGCATTGGGGAGAAATTCAAAAAAGCGTTTTTCGTAAGTAATATCGGATGCTAAAACTAAATCTGAGGCAAAAACGGGGTTTGGGTTTCGCCAATCCATGATTTCAAAACGCGCTTCCGCATCATTATTCAATTTCCAATTTTGTTTGGCAAATAATAAGGCATCTTCTAAATAATCGGTCATGATTGCATTTGCGCCTAATTTTCCAGCAATAATACTCGGCAAGCCTAAGCCACAACCGATTTCTATTACATTTTTTATGTCTTTTGTAATATCAAATGCTACTAAATATTTACTCAAGCCAATCGCTGCGGGCCATAGTTCTGCCCAATATGGGATGCGCTCATCTTGCACGTCTTCGTGGGTTTCGCCTTTGGCAATCAATTCATTATACAAATCATCTACATTAGTAATGTGTAATATTTTAATGGGGATGCCTTCTATGTTAAGTTCTAATGCTTCGGTTTGGTAGGGTGAAAAATCCATTGGAATAAAAATTTTGCGTAAGAACGGAAATTGTGGGCTATTTTTGTAGCGCAGGTTTTCGCTTGCACTTGCACACAGCCTGAAGGCTATGGTACGAGTTCATCCTAAAGGATGTTGTACATGAATTATTGGCTCGTTAAATCGGAACCCGAAACCTACGGCTACGACCGCCTCGAACGCGAAGGCAGCACCACGTGGGAAGGTGTGCGTAACTACGCCGCTCGCAATCACCTCCGTGCGATGAAGGAAGACGATTTTGTATTATTTTATCACAGCGTCACTGATTTGGAAATTGTCGGTATTTGTAAAGTTACTAAAGCTGCTTATCGGGACGCGACGGCAGAAAAAGGGGATTGGTCAGTCGTGGATGTCGCGCCTTGCAAGCGTTTTACCAAGTCGGTTTCTTTACAAACGGTGAAAGCTACGCCGGAATTGCAAAATATTGGCTTGGTGCGTATCGGTCGCCTCTCCGTGATGCCGTTGGAAAAAGTGGAATTTGAAAAGATTTTGGAATTGGGGGAGACGAGTTTGGAAATTTGACTGCTATTTGAAGTATTAAAAATATCATGAAAGACAAATTAAATATTGGAATAGTTGGTGCGGGAGGCTTTGCTGGTTTTGCGGCAAAGGCTTTTTTGAAAGTAGCGGGTATTCAGATAGTTGGTGTTACGGATATTAATGAAGTGGCTGCCCAAAAATTAGCACATGAGTTAAATGCTGAGTTTTATAATGATTACGAACAATTACTAAATGATAATCGTATTCAATTGGTTTATATTGCAACGCCGCCTTATTTACATTACACTCAATCCAAGCAAGCATTAGAAGCTGGAAAGCACGTCATTTGTGAAAAACCGGCGGCACTCAAAACAAAAGAGGCGGAAGAGTTAGCCAATTATGCAAAGTCTAACAATTTATTATATGCCGTCAATTTGATGCAACGCTACAATCCATTATACGATATTGTAAAAACCATTATACAAGAAAAATGGCTGGGCGATTTTGTACACGGCTTTTTTGAAAATTATGCGAGTGATGAAAAACTAACGCCTGACCATTGGTTTTGGGATATGGAAAAAAGTGGCGGGATATTTATAGAACATGGCGTACATTTTTTCGACTTATTTAGCGGCTGGTTAGGAGCGGGTCAACTTGTAAATTCCTTGCAAATTCAGCGTCCGAATGTAAAACAGAAAATCATTGACCGCGTACAAGCCACCGTGCTTTATAAGGATGGTCCCGTCAATTTTTATCATGGATTCAATCAGCCCAAAATTTTAGACCGACAAGAGATGCGCTTGCAATTTGATAGAGGCGATATTACATTATACGAATGGGTGCCGGTAAAAATACGTTTATATGGTTTATTACAAACAGTCCATTTAGAAAAACTTAAACAGTTACTTCCAAATCATTCTATTACACATCATACTGACGCTACTTTATTGAATAAAAAATCCATTGGTAAATTTCAAGATGTTTTTTATGATTCTTTTGTAACATTTGAAGCCGGTACTATTACAGAAAAAATGGATCGCTATGAACAACTCGTCATTGCTATGATAAATGATCAATGGAATTGGATAAAGGACCCCACACATCCGCGTAAAATAGACGAACAGAATGCAGTGGAATCGCTTCGGATAGCGGAGGAGGCGACGGAGCGTGCATTGCAATTTTAATATTATATCATGATAAATTAATAAATCATTTTTATTGAAATACTACTTTCTTCATTGCAAAACCTTCTTTGGTTTGAATCCGTAGCCAGTACAGCCCGGCGGGTAAATTGCCACGTTGTAAAGTTAAATTAACAACTCAAGCAAAACATGGCTATCATTTAGCGTCCGATGTTTGATGCATTGAAGAATTCGCAACTTTTAAAAACTGGGATGCTGTTGAAATTGTTATGAAAAAAGATTAACTTTGAAAAAACAGAATATGACTTCCGATATACAAGTTGCATTTCCGCAAGAATTAGCTTTTGCGCTCAAGATGCCTGAACAGGAGCTGGCGCGGGAGTTGCAACGCCTTTCTATTGTCAAATTATACGAATTAGGAAAACTTTCCTCCGGTATGGCTGCCAAATTATTAGGTTATTCCAGAGTAGGATTTTTAGAAATTGCTGGGGAATATCAAATTTCCATTTTAGGAAATCCGCTCTTAGATCAACTTCGCCAAGATTTTGAGAATGCTTAAAGTCGTTTGTAATACTACTCCAATTGTTTCGCTCCTCAAAATAGAGTAACTTTCGCTATTGGAAATTTTATATACTACCGTGATTATTCCTGAGGCAGTCTGGCAGGAAATTGAAGCTGGTAAAGGAGGGGCTTATTATACCGACTTGACTCCATTACCTTGGATTGATATCCAAGCAATCCAAAATCCGATCGCACTACAATATTTGACGGACCTTGACAAGGGGGAAGCGGAAGTCATCGTGTTAGCTCGCGAGATTAGTGCTGACTTAGTCATAATTGATAAAAAATTAGGTCGTCAATACGCACAACATTTTGGCTTAACTCTCACTGGTACGCTTGGCATTCTACTTCGCGCTAAAAAAGAAGGCCACATTCCACAAGTTGAACCTTTGTTGAAACAGCTTCGACAGCGTGGTGTTTGGTTGAGTGATCTCGTTTTCCAGAATATGCTTTTGCTTGCAGGCGAGTAAGTATTTGCACTCAAATCAACAGCTCAAACAACGTCTGGCTATCATTTAGCGTCCGATAATTAATATGATATTCTTCCATTCTTTGTAATAAAGCTTCATAATCCCCGCGTTGCTGCAATTGAATACCGATAAGAGCAGGACCGGACTCCCGATTGTTCTTTTTGGTGTATTCAAAATGGGTGATGTCGTCGGTGGGACCAAGCACATTGTTCAAAAATTCGCGCAAGGCACCGGCACGTTGCGGGAAACGAATAATGAAGTAATGTTTTAAGCCTTCATATAATAAAGATCGCTCGCGGATTTCTTCGGTGCGAAGTATATCATTATTACTGCCACTTATAATACAAACGACGGTTTTACCTTTTATTTCTTCTTTATAAAAATCCAAGGCAGCAATGGTGAGCGCTCCGGCGGGTTCTACTACAATGCCTTCTTCGTTGTACAATTGTAAAATGGAGGTACAAACTTTTCCTTCCGGCACGAGCACCACATCATCTACGACTTGCTGGGCAATTTTGAAAGTGGTTTCGCCCACACGCCGCACGGCTGCGCCATCCACGAAGGTATCAATTTTTTCTAAAGTCAAGACTTTGCCGCTTTTCAGCGAATCGTGCATGGCAGGTGCACCTGCCGGTTCTACGCCGATGATTTTGGTTTTCGGACTGAGTTGTTTGAAATAACTACCCAAGCCAGCAATCAAGCCACCGCCACCAATTGGCACAAAAACATAATCAATCGTATTCGGACAATCTTCTAAAATTTCCAAACCAACCGTGCCTTGCCCTTCAATAACACGTTCATCATCAAAGGGATGCACAAACGCTTTATTATTTTCTTGCGCATCTCGAAAAGCTTCTCGATAAGAATCATCAAAAGTATCACCGACTAATACCACTTCCACCCATTTTTTGCCAAAGAGCTTGACTTTATTTACTTTTTGTAACGGCGTGACAGCAGGCATAAAGATTTTACCATGCACACCCAACTTTTGACAAGCAAATGCCACGCCTTGCGCATGATTGCCTGCGCTTGCGCATACGATGCCACGCTCCAATGATTCCGCATTTATTGTCGCCATTTTGTTGTACGCACCGCGTATTTTGTACGAACGCACCACCTGCAAATCTTCTCGTTTGAATAAAATATTCGCATCAAAACGGTCAGAATAATTGGGGTTGAAGAGCAGGGGTGTTTGCTCGGCGATTCCTTTCAAGCGCACTTTGGCTTTGTAAACGTTCTCGACGGAGATGATGGACGTGGGTATTTTAAGATTTGCAGTCATATGAATGGAGTATAGGAGGATGGGAAGATAGGAGGATGCCCGTATCACATTTCTTTACTTTTCCTGCCATCCATTTATATATTTTTATAATATTGAGAAGAGCATACGAAGATGGGGCATGAGAGAATGTAAATAGCGCATCCTCCCATCCTCCTATCTTCCCATTTTAAACTTCTTCTTTCACTTCCTGTCTTTCCGGTCTCAGGCTGCGCACCACTTTGCCCGCTTGCCACATTTCGCTTTCGCGCATTTCGCGGAGTTCTTCTTCCAGCTTTTCGCGGTAGTCGGTTTTGCTGTTAGAATCAATGGATTTTTGCGCTTCATGTCCGGCAGCGACGCTGTCATACAATTCAGTAAAAATCGGCGCGACGGCATCGCGGAATTTATTTTTCCAATCTAATGCGCCACGTTGAGCAGTGGTCGAGCAATTGGCGTACATCCAATCCATCCCGTTTTCGGCGACGAGTGGCATTAGACTTTGCGTCAATTCTTCCACTGTTTCATTAAAAGCTTCACTTGGTGAGTGTCCACGCTTGCGGAGTTCATTAAACTGTGCTTCAAAAATCCCTTGAATCGCGCCCATCAAGGTGCCGCGCTCTCCGGTGAGGTCGCTGTACACTTCTTTTTGGAAATTGGTTTCAAACAAATAACCAGAGCCAATGCCAATGCCGAGTGCTACCACGCGCTCAAACGCTTTACCTGTTGCATCTTGAAAAATGGCATAGCTGGAATTTAAACCCCGACCTTCCACAAACATTCTACGCAAACTGGTGCCAGAACCTTTGGGTGCAACCAAAATCACATCCACATCAGGTGGCGGGATGATGCCAGTTCGTTCTTTGTACGTGATGCCGAAACCGTGCGAAAAATACAGGGCTTTGCCGGGCGTGAGGTATTTTTTGATGGTTTCCCAAAGTTCGATTTGGGCTGCGTCCGAGAGTAGATATTGAATGATATCGCCGCGCTCGGCAGCTTCTTCGATGTCGAATAAAGTTTCGCCCGGAACGAATCCATCTTTCACTGCTTTGTCCCAAGATTTGGATGGGTAGCGTTGTCCGACGATGACGTTGAAGCCGTTGTCGCGCAAGTTGAGTGCCTGACCAGGACCTTGAACGCCGTAGCCTATGATGGCGATGACTTGGTCGCTAAGGACTTCGTGGGCTTTTTCGAGTGGAAATTCTTCGCGGGTGACGACGTTTTCTTCGGTTCCTCCGAAAGTAAGTTTTGCCATGGTTTTTAATTTTTAAGATGCCAGATTAAAGATACCGGATGCCAGACTACTCTTTTTACTTGCGCTCGCGGCATTTGCAGGCTGAAGCCTGTGGGACGAGTTCAGCGTAAACGCTGTACTACGAACGAAACGCAAAATTATACCATTTAACTGATGCAAAGGCAGGTGTTGCAAAGTTTAAACAGCCCACTAATCGAACTTTCCCTTTGTAAATAAGATATTTTATTCTGTTGATTACCAGTTTTTTAAGTGTAAATTGTTGTGGCTAAGGCTCGTAACAATACTTTTTTTTGATTGCTTGTTGGAGCATTAGTAGCAATCCTACAAACGTTTTCGCGAACAGTCTTAACTTTGTGACTTTGTATAAAACGCTTATTTAACGGTTAAACTAAATGGTTATGAAAAAGCTACTCTTTACATTGTTTTTAATCAGTTTTACGGTTTCTATTATTGCGCAAACTAAAAGCCTGCCGCGCATTCAAGTGTCCGAAAATAAACGCTTTCTGGTCACGGCTGATGGCAAACCGTTTTTCTGGCTGGCAGATACGGCTTGGGAATTGTTTCACCGCTGCGACCGCGATGAAGCGGACCGCTACTTGCGCAAGCGAGCTGAACAAGGTTTTAACGTGATTCAAGCCGTCGCTTTGGCAGAATTAGATGGTTTGAATACACCGAATTCCAATGGAGATAAACCTTTGATAGATAATGATTTGAATCAACCTAACGAAAAATATTTTCAACACGTAGATTATATTATTGACCGCGCGGGAGAATTGGGCATTTACATTGCGCTGCTGCCGACTTGGGGCGATAAGTTATTTAAAGACAACTGGGGCAAGGGACCAGAGATTTTTAATCCGCAAAATGCGCGCACTTTTGGAAAGTGGATGGGCAATCGCTACAAAAATCGTACGAACATCGTGTGGGTACTCGGCGGCGACCGCAACCCGCGCGAAGGCTCGCAGGACGTGGAAGTGTGGCGACAAATGGCAGCAGGAATCGCTGAGGGCGGAGGTGGAAATGACAAAGCACTGATGACTTTGCATCCACAACCTACAGAGCCGGGCGGCTCGTCCAATTGGTTTCACAAAGACGCATGGCTTGATTTTAATATGCACCAGACGGGACATTGCGCGAATCAACCGACTTACAATAAAATTGCACATGATTATAATTTGCAACCTACCAAACCGACCTTAGATGGTGAACCACTGTATGAAGACCACCCCAATTGTTTCAACGCCAAAGAATTAGGTCACAGTGTGCCAGAAGATATTCGTCGGATTATATATTGGAATGTTTTTGCCGGTGCGTGCGGACAAACGTATGGCTGTCATGATATTTGGCAAATGTATAAAATTGGACGGGAGCCAATCAACCAGCCCTTGCGTCCGTGGGAAAAAGCGCTCGATTTACCGATGGCAAATCAAGTAAAACACTTGAAAAAGCTAATGTTGTCACGCTCTTTTCTCACCCGCATTCCTGACCAAACGATGGTTGTAACCAAACAAAATGAGGATGAAAATTATGTAATCGCCACGCGGGATTCCAAAGGAAGTTATGCGTTTATTTACTTTCCAACAGGTAAATCGGTTGAATTAAACATCTCAAAATTAACTGGTTCAAAATTAAAAACAACGTGGTACGACCCGCGCACAGGTGTTTATTTGAACGAGAAAATTATCTCAAAATCAGCGAGTTATAAACCAACACCGCCATCGTCTGGCAAAGGGCAAGATTGGGTGCTGGTGATAGATGCAGTAGTTGCAAAGAATGAATAATGAAAGAATGAATAATGAAATGGGCTAGGAGAAAAACTTTGCGACTTTGCGTCTTTGTGTGAAAAAATCTGCGAAATCTGCGTGAAAAAAGTGCTTAATGAGGGCGTAAAAAGCTGTTACGCCCACCTTTCCCTTTGTAAATAAGATATTTTATTTGGTTGACTACCAGTTTTTTAGGTACGAATCGTTGTTTCTAAAGCTCGTAACAATACTTTTTTTTGAATTGGCATGGTGTGGTGGAAGGGATTACTTTTGGCGAACGGTTGATTGGGTGATAGGGTGATTTTCCTTATCCTTGCACTTATAGCATTTTTATTAACCGCAGAGGCGCAGAGTTCGCAGAGATCAAGCGTAAATCATGATAATCATGCAATCATAAAAATCATGGTTCAGGCGGTTTCGGCGGAAAGGATTGATTTGAAAATGATTTTGAACGTTGGCCGATTTGAGAACGAGGCGTGCACGCGGGATAGAAGCGGTACCGACCGTAGGAAGGTGAGAGCGGATAGCCCAAAAACGTGCCCAAAAAAGTCAAAATATAAAATAATAAATGTAAAATGTAAAATTTTTTACGGAGAAGCGTTAAATTTTAAACGAAAAACAATAAATAAAAGAGCGAATGTTAAATAAATACAGTCGAAGAATTACACAAGATGATACGTTGCCGGCGGCGCAGGCGATGCTGTACGGGATTGGGCTGACGGAGGCGGACATGGCGAAGGCGCAGGTGGGTATCGTGAGTATGGGCTGGGAGGGCAATCCATGTAATATGCACCTGAATGACTTGGCGAAATTGGTGAAAAAAGGGGTGACGGAAGCGGATTTAGTTGGCTTGATTTTTCATACGATTGGCGTGAGCGATGGTATTTCGATGGGTACGGAGGGGATGCGGTATTCGCTGCCGTCGCGGGATTTGATAGCGGATTCGATTGAAACGGTGGCATGCGCGCAGTGGTACGATGCGGTGGTGGCGGTGGTCGGTTGTGATAAAAATATGCCGGGCGCGATGATGGCGTTGGGTCGCTTGAATCGTCCTTCGATACTCGTTTATGGCGGCACGATTAGTCCGGGGTGCTATGCGAATCGGAAGTTGGATATCGTGTCGGCGTTTGAGGTGCTGGGGCAGAAAATTGCGGGGAAAGTAAGCGAAGAGGAATTTCGCGGCGTGGTGCGCAATGCGTGTCCGGGTCCGGGCGCGTGCGGTGGGATGTACACGGCGAACACGATGGCATCGGCGATCGAGGCAATGGGGATGAGTTTGCCATTCAATTCTTCTTTTCCGGCGAGCAATGATTTGAAAAATGGGGACTGTGGACGTGTTGGAGCAGCGATTCGACATTTGTTAGAAAAAGATATTAAGCCACGCGATATTATGACGCGGGCTGCGTTTGAGAATGCCATGACGGTGGTGACGATTTTAGGTGGCTCGACGAATGCAGTGCTGCATTTGATTGCGATGGCGAAGTCGGTAGAAGTGGATTTGACTTTGGCAGATTTTCAACGAATTAGCGATAAAACACCGTTTTTAGCAGATTTGAAACCTAGTGGAAAGTATGTGATGGAGGATTTGCACGAGGTCGGCGGCGTTCCGGCGGTGATGAAATTGTTGTTGGAAAATGGCTATTTGCAGGGCGATTGTATGACCGTGACCGGAAAAACCATTGCGGAAAATTTGGCAGAAGTGCCGGATTTGAAAACAGGACAAGACGTAATTCATTCCTTTGAAAACCCAATCAAGCCATCGGGACATATTCAAATTTTGTATGGAAACCTAGCGGAGCAAGGTTCGGTGGCGAAGATTACCGGCAAAGAAGGTTTGAAATTTACAGGGAAAGCCAGAGTTTATGATAGCGAAGCGGCTGTCAATGAAGCCATTACAAAAAAACAAATTCAAGCAGGAGATGTTATTGTGATTCGCTACTGCGGTCCGAAAGGTGGTCCGGGAATGCCGGAAATGTTGAAACCAACGTCAGCGATAATGGGCGAAGGCTTGGGCGATAAAGTGGCACTGATTACGGATGGACGTTTTAGTGGCGGCACGCACGGTTTTGTGGTCGGGCATATCACGCCGGAGGCACAGTCGGGCGGTTTAATTGCATTCTTAAAAGATGGCGACGAAATCACGATTGATGCCGAAAAGAAACAACTACACGCACATTTGAGCGAAGCGGAAATCACGGAACGCCGTGCGAATTGGGTCGCTCCACCATTAAACATAACTCAAGGTTGGCTGCGGAAATACGCGAAAATCGTGTCTTCGGCGAGTGAGGGGTGCGTGACGGATGAATTTTGAAAACGGGAGGATGGGGAAGATGGGAAGATAGGAGGATGCACGCTAGACGTTAGTGCCCTTGTTCCGTTTATTTTAAGTTTTTATTACAAAATTAAATGTTACTACTCAGGTGTTTTAAAGTGTTGATATTCAGTTGATTATAATTTAAAATATTTATTAAAAAACCTTAAAATCAATTTTTAAAATCATTTATTTTTTATAAATCACTGATTTTCAGTATATTAACTAAAATGTTAAATATTTGTTAAAAATAATTTTAAATTGCAAATAATTGATTATCAGTTATTTAAAAAATAATGAGTACCTGAGTAGTTACAAATTAATCCGCCAAAGACATGAGCCATGCTGCTTCAAGATTTTCCGCCCAGTCCGGCTTTAATGGAGTACGTCCGGTTATATCGGCTGGTGCGATTCCTTTTTTCGGCTTCAGATAGTATTCCTTTCAAACCCTACCCGCCGCGCCCAGAGCATTGCCTGAGTTTTTATCCCCGCGATACCGAGACAATTGAATATCCGAATCAGCCGACAAAAATCAATAATATTCGTTCTGCTCTGATAGGACAGCATAGCGTGGTGACGAATCGCCACGTCGGAAAAGACTTTTTGGTCATTCAAGTCATTTTTCAGCCCGGTGCCTTATTTCGATTAACCGGCATTCCAGCTTACGAATTGACCAATGCTTATTTAGATGCGGAAACCATTTTTGCTAAAGATATTCGCGAAGTAAATGCAAGGCTGAATAGTATTGATAATTACATAGATATGATTAAAATTGTAGAAACTTTTTTATATCAATTGATTGCCAAAAATAAAAAAGAATATCATGCGGTGGATAGGATTGGAAATTTAATGTTGCAAAATGTAGAAAATACTTCCTTGGATTGGTTGGCAAAAGAATCGTGCTTGAGTAGCAAACAATTTGAAAGAAAATTTAACGAAAGGATGGGCATTAATCCAAAATATTTTGCGCGTATTGTAAAATTTGATAAGGCATTTAGAATGAAAAATCGGTATCCGAATCTCGACTGGTTGAGTATTGCAATTGATTGTGGCTATTGTGATTATCAACACTTAGCGAAATCTTACAAAGAATTTACAGGTCATTCTCCAAGTGCATTTCATCGCTTAGGTACACCAGAAGAGAATTTTGGATGGAGCGAAACTTAAAATGTCTATTTCGTACCATTATTTTGCTGCTTTTTACTTCCATATTTGCATAACATAATTCTAATTATTCACTTAAAACAACTAATTGTTATGCAAAGAAGGAAATTTATTATAATCACCGCAGCGAGTATTCCTGCGCTTGCCATCGGTCAAAATGTAAATCCGCAACCCAAGCGTTCTGAAAAAGGCTTCGTGGTGAAAGCCACTGAAAGTAGATTTGGTGAAAAAATAATGATTGGCGGAAAAAGCCCCAATGACATCAAAGTTTCCTCTAAAGATACGGGCGGCGACTTAACGATTTTTGAATATACGGGTAATGAAAAAGGCGGTCCGCCGCTGCACGTTCATCCTAAACAGGACGAAATATTCTTTATTTTAGAAGGAGAATACGCATTTCAGGTTGGCGAGGAAAAGTATCAACTGAAATCCGGTGACACGATTTTTCTGCCGCGAAAAGTGCCGCATACGTTTGCCCAATTGTCCGAGAAAGGGAAAATGCTCTTTTTCATGCAGCCATCTGGCAAAATGGAGGATTATTTTAGAGTGATTGGTGCTTTGACTGCGCCACCGTCGCCACAAGAAGGCGCTATCATTTTTGAAAATCATGATATGAAGATTGTCGGTCCGCCACTTTCTTACTAAAGAATCCCTACATTGCTGGTGTTTAGTGGCTAAACAATCGCTTTTCACCAGCAATTAAAATATTATGCCAGAACATGATATTCTTATAAACTATTTACAAAAATACATCACCCTTACCGACGAAGAAAAGCAATTAGTCATTTCCTGCTTTCAACTCAAAAAAATTAAAAAACGGCAGTTTATTGTACAGCCCGATTTTACTGCCAAGTATAGAAATTTTGTGGTGGAAGGGTCGTTTCGGGCGTATGTAATTGGCGATGCGGGACAAGACCACACCATTGCATTTGCGATAGAAGAGTGGTGGATAACGGATTACAGCAGTTATATTTTTCAGCAGCCGGCTACGATGTTTGTGGTAGCGCTGTAAGATAGTGTTATTTTGCAAATAGCGTATGAAAGCGAGCAAATGCTCAAAAAGTCCAATCCAAAAATGGAGACCTATTTTAGAATTATAGCGGAGCGTTCGTTTGCCTTTTTACAAAAAAGAATCATTTCTAATTTGACACACACTGATGAAGAACGATACGCTCATTTTGTAGAAAATTATCCTAAAGTCGCCCAAAAAGTGCCGCAATATGCACTGGCTTCTTTCCTCGGTATGACCACCGAATTTCTCTCCAAGATAAGAAACAAGCGGGTTTCCAAAAAAAGTTGAACTACTTCAAGTGTCTTTCCTAATCTACTTCATTTTTATCCGCCGTCAACTACTGCATCTTTGTATTGTAAAATTTAATTACAAAACAATACAAAATATTTTAAAAAATGAATGCAACATTAAATGAAGTAAAGAACTTCACCATGCCAACCAGAGCAGACGTATCCGCCAACAACCAAGCGATTTTTGACAATCTGCAAAAAGGATTGGGTTTCGTTCCCAATTTGTATGCCTATTTTGGTAAAAATGAAACGGCATTGGGCGATTATTTGACATTGCAAAACCGCAAAAGTACACTGAAAGCCAAAGAAAGAGAAGTGATAAACTTAGTAACCAGCCAACTCAACGGTTGCCGCTATTGCCAATCGGCGCACACCGCGATGGGCAAAATGAATGGCTTTACGGACGAACAAATCATGGAGCTCAGAACCGGCGGTGCCAGCTTCGCTGCAAAATTAGATGCTTTAGCAAAATTCACTTACGCTGTCGTAGCAAACAAAGCAAATGTGAGCGAAGAAGTGAAAGCCAATTTCTTTGACGCAGGCTATACGGAAGCAAATATGATAGATGTAGTAATGGTAATGGGCGATAAAATTATCAGCAATTACATTCACGGTTTAACGGGATTGGAAATAGATTTTCCAGTGGCAGAAGAGATGTAAATCAATTATTCTCAAGATTTTTTACCGCAGAGGCGCAGAGAACGCAGCGATTTCGCTGAAGAACGGGTACGTCTCCGTGGTTAAATATACTAAAAGTATTTATTTTATCAAAATATATTATAAAAAAAATTCACATGAAAAATTATAAAATAATCATAGTTTTATTGTTATCTGTATTGACGATAAACGCCGTTTTTAGTCAATCCAATAATGAAAACAATCAAGTAAAGTACATCCATTTGTTGGGCGACGCGCTGTTCCCCGAAGGCATTATTACATTACCGAACGGCGAAATACTGGTAGGCGGTTTTGGCGATGGTTCGATTCAAAAAATTGATAAGCAGGAAAAGGTTTCTTACTTCAGCAAATCAGGCGAAAATGGCATGGTGATAGCAGTCGGAATGGCGGTAGATAAAAAACGGAATCGCTTATGGGTCGCTAATTTTAATTTCAAAACCGAAAGTGGCAAGCCGGGAAGTAATTTAAAAGTGTTTGACTTGACGAGTGGAAAATTGTTGAAAACTCTTCCTGAAAAGTTTATCGAAGGCGTGTTTTTTAACGAAGTAATCTTGGATGACAGCGGAAGAGCGTACGTATCAGACACTTTCAATCCGCAAATATGGACGGCAACGGCAGAGATGGATGCAGCGGAAATTTTTGTGAAAAATGATTTGTTGTCGAATCCTGCGCCTGACCAGCCTTTTGATTTGAATGGGTTGACTATTACATCTGATAACAAATATTTAATCGCTTCCGTCATGGATAGATTGGATGCTGGCGACGGGAAATTAGTGCGTATCAATCTGGCTACCAAAGCCGTAACGCCGATAGCATTAAAAGGCAGTGAAGCGGTCAAAGCGTTTGCGGGTTCGGATGGAATGTTTTTTTACAAAGGACAACTCTTTATGGTGAATGTTTTTTCTAAAGCAGGTGCGATTATTACAGCCTTGTTTAATAAAGATTATTCTGTTGCGACTTTGCAAATAAGAGATAAATTTCAAAATGTGTATGACCGACCTACGGCTTCTGCCATCAATAATGGAAGATTATACACCGTAAATAGTCAACTCAATCATATCATAGATGATGCGGACGGACAACTCAACACGCCGCCCGAAAAGCCTTTCAAAGTGGTAAGCGTGCCTTTAAAAGCAGTGCTAAGTAATTAGCATATTTATTTTTAACCACAAAGTTTACAAAGTCGCACAGCGTATTTCACTTTTAGTCTCTGTGTAACTTTGTGCCCTCTGTGGTTTAATTTTATTGGGCTTCCTTTTATTGCATAGCTATGCGATTGTAATTGGAAATATCATATTTTTAGTAACGAATACGCGCGGCTTTATAAAATGGAATCAAACACCCGTGGCTAAACCATTATAATGAAAATAATTATGAGCGATATAAATTTGTTTTCAATTTTAACGGTGAGAGGCATGACGCTGTAATAGCCAGAGAACATTTACGCAATCCTTATTTTACGATGCAGGCAGCCAAAGAATTAGAAGTTGAAATAGAAATTCCATTTCAGTATAAAAGAGCGTATTAATTTTCTTAGCTTTTTTCCTTTCTTTATTTAATACCTGAATCTGATTTTCCACAAGATTTGCCGTTGTAACTTAAAAAGTGTATTTTTGAAAGGCAAATCAAATAACGAATGCTGCAAGAAAAATACATCAATCCGTTCACCGATTTTGGTTTTAAAAAACTGTTTGGCACCGAGCTAAATAAAGATTTACTCATTGATTTTTTGAATCAAGTGTTGCCGCCGCGCCATCGTATTCAAGAGCTTTCTTATTCGCAATCAGAACATTTAGGCAGTACGGAATTAGACCGCAAAGCAATTTTTGACCTCTACTGCATCAGCCAAACGGGGGAACGCTTCATTGTAGAAATGCAAAAAGCCAAGCAAAATTATTTTAAAGATAGAACGATTTATTACTCCTCTTTTCCGATTCAAGAGCAAGTGTTAAAAGGAATTTGGAATTATAAATTGGCTGCTGTTTACACGGTCGGTATACTGGATTTTGTTTTTTCAGAAGATGAATGGGAAAAAGAAGTGCGACACGAGGTGCAACTCAAAGACCAACATAACCGCATTTTTTATGATAAACTCACCTATATTTATCTTGAAATGCCCCATTTTACAAAAACGGAGGAGGAGTTAGAAACTGATTTTGATAAATGGCTTTATGTTTTGAAACATTTACCCGACTTAGAAAATCGTCCGAAAGCATTGCAAGAGCGGATTTTTCAAAAGCTATTTGAAGCGGCTGAAATTGCTAAATTTACGCCAGAGGACCGCATGAAATATGAAGATAGCTTGAAATACCTCCGCGATATGAAAAATGTAATAGATACGGCGAATGAAGAAGGCAGAGAAGCAGGTAGGCAGTTGGGTTTGGAAGAAGGCAGACAAGAAGGCAGACAAGAAATTGCCCGACAGATGAAAGCCGACGGCGAATCTGTAGAAAAAATTATAAGATACACGGGATTATCAACAGAAGAAATTCAACAGCTTTAGATAAATATTCGCAATGCAAAACATCCAAATCCGCCTCGCTGCTCGTCCGCAAGGCTTACCGAAAGATAGCGACTGGCAAACGACAGTGGAAGAAATCCCCCTCTTGGAAGACGGCGATGTGCTGGTGAAAATCTTGTATCTCTCGCTCGACCCTGCCATGCGCGGCTGGATGAATCAGGCGCGTTCCTACATTCCACCGGTGGAAATCGGAGCAGTGATGCGGGCTGGAGGCGCAGGGGTAGTCGTGGATTCTAAAAATGAAAAGTATAAAATTGGCGATTCCGTCACGGGAACTTTTGGCGTGCAAGAATATTTTCTTGCAAAAGAAGGCAAACGGCTGACGAAATTGGATACGCGATTAGCGCCGCTGCCGAAATTTCAGAGTGTGTTGGGTATGACTGGAATGACGGCGTATTTTGGTTTACTGGATGTAGGTTCGCCAAAGGAGGGAGATGTCGTAGTGGTATCTGGCGGAGCGGGTGCGGTCGGTTCTATCGTAGGACAAATTGCAAAAATTAAAGGTTGTAAAGTCATAGGCATCGCCGGTGGTGAAGATAAGTGCGAGTATATGAAAAACAAACTCGGCTTTGATGAAGTCATTGATTATAAAAAAGGAAGTTTACGTTCCGCATTGCGTAAAGCTTGTCCCGACGGGCTGGATGTGTATTTTGACAATGTGGGCGGGGAAACGCTTGATACCTGCCTGTCAATGTTGCGCATGAAAGCGCGAGTCGTCATTTGCGGTGCCATTTCCCAATATAATAATGAAACGCCTGTAAAAGGTCCGGCAAATTATTTATCCTTGTTAGTGAATCGAGCGAAGATGGAAGGCTTTGTGGTTTTTGATTATGCCGACCGTTACCTCGAAGCAGCGATGGAAATGGCAGGTTGGATGCAGCAAGGCAAGTTGAAATCAACGGAATACATCGTAGAAGGCGGCGTGGAGGATTTTCATAAAACGTTATTATTGCTTTTTGAAGGAGATAAAATCGGGAAGTTACTATTGAAAATTAATTAAAAAATATAAAATTTTAGCAAGCCTTATAAGTTTAAACACTTACAACCCATTGATTATGAAACTATTCTCGCAAATTTTAATCGCCATCGTAGCCATTGAGCACATTTACATTCTCTGGCTGGAAATGTTTGCGTGGACAACTGCCGGGCGACGCACTTTTCGCTCGTTTCCAAGCGAATTATTTGAACCCACCAAGGCGCTGGCTGCGAATCAAGGATTGTATAATGGTTTTTTAGCTGCTGGATTAATTTGGTCCATATTTATAACCGACCCGATTTGGAGGAAAAACGTAGCCATATTTTTCTTGGGATGTGTAATAGTTGCCGGTATTTACGGAGGGATTTCAGCGCAAAAGTCTATTTTTTACATACAAGCTTTACCCGCCATCATTGCGCTGGTTGTTTTGTTGTTATTGTAATATAATAGAATATTATATAAAAAGTAAGCTGAATATTTAAATTCTGTAAAAATTACAGGTGCATCTATAAATTAGAGAATGCGGATAATAACAAAATCACTTTCCAAAGCATGGAGTTGGAAGGACTTCTTTTATGCTTTAATTAGCGTAGGGGTCCTACTTTATTTGGGTTCAAAAGCGATACTGAGTGGTAATGACATCAATGTGTATATTCATGCTTCCCGGCAATTAGTGAATGGCAGTAACATTTATATCCTCAATCCATTCAATAATTATTTGTACAGTCCTTTATTTGCGGTGCTACTCGTGCCTTTGGTGTTCGTTCCGGCAGGTTTGGCAAGAGCTATTTGGTTATTACTTAATATTGTTATGATAGCTCGCTTGTGGGTTATTCAAAAAAAACTAATAACCGGAGTATTGTTATTATCAAATCGCTATCAATTTTACTGGAATATTGCACTAGCAGTGCTGTCTTTTGGATTCTTGAATCATAATTTTAATTTAGGGCAAGTCACTATTTTGATACTTTGGCTCACGATTGAAGGGCTGTTTCAAATTAATAAAAATAAAAAATTAAAAGGAGCAATTTTAATAGCATTAGGAATTAATATTAAAATTATCCCACTTTTAGCTTTGGTCTATCTATTTTTTAAGATTAAAATACGAGCAATTACGTACACGGTTTTATTAGTAGGAATGAGTTTGCTGTTACCGGTATTATTTATTGGGATCGAATTTAATAATAAACTGCTTTACACTTGGAAAAATATCATCAATCCTTCGGGTGAAAAATATGTGTTTGAAAACAACGATGGCTGTCACTCGCTGAACGCCGTCCTTCCTGCATTTTTGTACGATTTTAACGAGCCTTCTACGATTGAAAAGCAGCAATCAAACTGGAATTTTAAACGGAAAATTGCATATTTACCAGAACTGACACTGACAATAATTCTACAAGCGAGTCGGATTTTATTACTGTTAATCATCCCTTTCATTATATTTTACCGTAGCAAAGAGCGACAACTGCAGTATGAATATTTATATTTTTTCTGGGAAATGGCTTATTTGATGTTGATAACGCTGCTGCTTTTTCCGCACCAAATGAAATATTCCATGCTGTATTTTGTTCCGGTGGGTGCTTATGTTGTTTTTTATTACTTATTTATAATGCAACAACAATTAAAAATCAATCTCCTTGAAAAAATAATCGGAGGTTTAGCGGCTTTACTTCTATTCACGCTGTCCATCATGGGGCGCGACATCATCGGAAATTATTTAGTTAATATCTTGGATTTTTATCATTTTATGGGATTTAATAATTTATTCTTTTTAATCATTTTAGCCGTTTGCAATCCATATCGGTTGGTGAAACTTTATGAACAAAGGGAGCGATGTAATATTGCTTAAATCATAAAAACTCCTCCGATTCATTCACTTCAAAAACAATATCTTCATAAATATCTGCTAAAGAAATCTGACAGCCAATGGATTCTAAATCAATCAAACCTTCTTTCACATCTTTAATACGCCAAGTATCCACGGTTTCCCGATGATACACACTGGCAAATGGCTTATCTTGATTCAATAACACGTATTCTTGAAAGGAAGGCAAAGTGCGATAATAATCGAATTTTTTACCTTTATCGTATTGCTCCGTAGATTTGGAAAGGACTTCTATAATTAATAAGGGGTTGATAATTACATCTTTACGATTTTTATAGAATGTTGGTTTTTCAAAGACAACTACTGCATCAGGATAAACAAAAGACTGAAGTGTTGCAATTTGAATTTTCATATCGCTACCTAACACTAAATATTTTTTGCTTTGCTGGCGCAGTGCAAATTTCAAAGCAGTGGCAACATTTATTGCAACTAAATTATGATTAAAAGTAGCTCCCGGCATTTTGATTATTTTTCCATTATAATATTCATGCTTCTCCTGCGAGCGTTCTTCCATCTCCAAATATTCCTCAACCGTGTAGATTTTTTCTTTAAAATTGGCAGATGCAGTCATATCATTTACATTTATACAAAAATAAGCTAAAAATTGCTTAATGCAAAACGCGCACCTCGCTATGTTTGACGTAGCACCAATACTCGTGCTGTGTTTGTCAGCCTAAAGGCTGGGGGACGAGGTCAGCGCAAACGCTGGGCTACAAAATCCGTACATCACTTTCACTAATATGCACCGTCCGCAATTTATCCGTCCGTTCCAAAATATTCATGGAACTATTTTCTAATTTCAAAACGCCTCTGGGACACACCGCCGCGCAAATACCGCAGCCTACGCAAGAAGCTCGCACAATGTTTTGTCCGCGCTGCGCATAAGCCCGCACATCAATGCCCATCTCGCAATACGTAGAACAATTGCCGCAGGAAATGCACTGTCCGCCGTTGGTAGTAATGCGAAAACGCGAGAAAAATCGTTGAAAAATACCCAGAATTGCCGCTTGCGGACAGCCAAACCGACACCACACCCGCGCTCCAAAAATAGGATAAAAACCCGTGCCAATCACGCCAGCAAACATGGAACTGATGAGAAAACCATACACTTTCGCCCAGTTTTTACCGGTATCGCCGAGGATTTCGCCTTTGTAAATGGAATTCGCCCATAGTAATAAAGTAGTAATAACGATGAAAACTAAAACGCCATGAACTAAATAACGCTCAATTTTCCAAGCTCGAAGTGATTTATCCGACAAATGCCGGAACGGGTCGCCCGCCGTTTCTGCCAAGCCGCCGCAGCCGCACACCCACGAGCAATACCAGCGTTTGCCAAAAAAATACGTCAAAATCGGCACGGCTACAAGCGCCATAATAATCGCCCACCACGCCATGAACACGCCGAGATTGCCTTGTTTCATAAAATAACTCAAGTCATTCGGGAAGAGATATTCCTTTTTCAAAGGCCAGAAATAGCTGAAATAAAACTCGGGCTCATTCAAAAAAACAAGAAAAGCAGGTATTAAAAAGGAAAAAATCAATTGAAAAAACATAACCGACATCGTGCGGATCAACTGATAGCGATTGTGCCGATATTTATACCCAAATTTGATACCCATTACTAAAACAGCGATTGTGTAAATAGAACCATACGCAAACCATTGATTCGCAGGTTTGTTTTGTAATAACTGGCTCAATGGATTAAATAATTCGATTAAACCTTTCAGCCAACCGGGAAACCAATATAAACAGATGTAAAAAAAAGTAAACATCACGCCTAATATCCATGCCGACACGCCCCGATAATTAATGTCTCTAAAAAAAACGCCGTTGTTTTTGATGCCCGCCGGTTCGTGCGCATAAGACGCATAAGTATATAAAATCGTGCCGACCGTCGCCAAAATCAAGCTCAAAGGCAGCGTCACCGCTGGATAAAAAGCCTTGCCGCTCGCCCACGCAATGAGCGCAATAGACACCGCAATGCCCACCAACGCTAGCGCTAATTTTTGTAAAGGACTCGTATTCGCCGGATGCGGATTGGCGAGGGACATACTGGGTTCTACCCGACTGTTGGTTGAAATTTGCATGATTTATAGGTTTAATAGTTAAAATGTTCAAAGTTCAAATGTTCAACGTGCATTATTGAACGCTTGAACTTTAAACCATTGAACATTACGAGTTTGCTAAAAATTTTAAAACCGATTTCAAATTCCGTTTTTGCTTCAATTGTAAATTGCTGCCAGTCTGCTTGTTGTAAAGTGCGACTAAATCCGATTCGTACGCTGTGTAAAATTCGGGGTCGAAATTAGCGAGACTCAAGTTTTGTAACACTTCTTCAATGTGCGTTTTTTGCGCAAGCCACTTTTCACATACTTCATGCCGGTATCGGATGCCCATGAGCTTGAAACCCAGCATTTGACCGGAATTTTTATCAAAAACCAGCCGTATACTTTTTTTACCATCGGGATGTTCCCAGTAAATAGAATCTTGATTTTCGATTAGTTGAGTTGGCACTTCCCCATAAATTTGGTATTCAATATCCAAAAACTTCGCAGAGTTAAACCAGATGCCGGGATTGTAAACCACGCGCTTGCCGCAAATATTGTACGCCGTTGTTTCGCCAGCCATACGCCCGGTGTACCAAACGGCTTCAATGGCTTTCCTGCCTGGTTTTGGATTTAAAACCTCTATACAATCACCTGCCGCATACACATCGGGGATATTGGTTTCCAAAAAATCATTCACTTGAATACCTCGCCCAATATTTAAGCCACTGCCTTTCAAAAAATCCACGTTCGGACTCACGCCCGGTGTCAATCCTACGTAGCCACATGCTATGCGTTCTCCCTTTTTGGTAATGACCGCGCAAGCCCTACCCGTTCCGTCGTCTTCAATCTCTTGCAATTCTTCGCCCAACCGCAGATCAAAACCATGCTCCCGAATATGTCGGCTCACCAACTGTGATTCTTGCAGCGGCAGCACATTATCCCAATAGTTTTGCTCCCGCACTAAAAGTGTCACTGGAATATGCCGCGAGTGAAACATTTCCGCCATTTCAATACCAATCAAACCGCCGCCGACGACGACTGCCCGTTTTAGTCCGGGCGTAAACGCTTCCATGTTTTCTAAATCTTGATAACTGTATAACCCACTGACTCCCTGCAAATCCTGCCCTTTCCAGCCAAATTTATTAGATTTAGAACCCGTGGCAATTAAGAGCTTATCATATTGTAAGCTATTTGAATTTGACAGATGCAGAGTTTTTGCTTCGAAGTCCACGCTTTCTACATAAGCACGCAGCAGGTTGATGCGATTTTTTTTCCAAAACCAATCTTCATACGGCTTGATGTCGCGGTAGCGCATATGCCCCATATATACGTACATGAGTGCGGTGCGCGAGAAAAAATGGTCGGTTTCGGCAGAAATAACGGTGATTTGGTGGTCACTGAGCTTGCGAATGAAGCGCGCTGCCGTGATGCCAGCGATTCCGTTTCCGATAATGGCGATGTGCATAGAGGTGACGATTTGGCTACAAATTAGCAAATTGGGTGCATTTTTTGCAACCTATTTTCAAAAGCAAAGTAAGAGTAGATTGGATAAACGGAGTGTCCTGACAGAGACACTTTTAGTTACGCGGATAAAACATGGAGCAGTTTGCTGGCAGCGTGATAATTTTAATTTATATAAAAAGAATAATATTAGTGTGACTTTTAAAGTGTCGCTGCGTTTTAATTAGTGAAAGGTAAGTTGTAAATAGTGATTTGTGAACGGCGATTGATAAGAAGTGAGGGAGTCTGGCATCTTTTAATCTGGCATCTCCAAAAGAGTTAATTAAAATATAATCCTTGGCATAGGGGTTGCAATGCGTGTATATTGTCTGTTAATTGCAAAAGAATTCAAAAATTAGTAAGACCTTTACCAATGAAAATAGGGTTAGACCAATTAAAAATAGTCCCATGAAACAAATTATACTTTGTATTTTCCTATTTGTCAGTGTAATAGCGCAGGCGCAAGTGATAAAAGTGGAGCCGGGAACGGTGACGCGCGCTTTCAACAATGAAAACTTGTCAGACCCCAGTCTGCAATTGCAGCTATACGCAAAAGTGACCAACCTGACCAGTCAGGAAGTGCGCCTCAAATGGACACGTGTGATTATAGACCAACCGATTGATTGGGAAACCCAAGTATGTGATAATAATTTGTGCTACACGCCCATCGTGAGCAGCAATGTAGACGCTGGCTTGAATTTGAATCAGCCGATGATATTAAAGCCGGATTCTTCCTTTAATATAGGCTTATATCTCGTCCCCAACGGCGTGTCTGGCAAAGGTACTTTTCAGTTGATTTTCGCGCAGACGAATGCGCCCAATACGCCTATTGATACCGTGACTTTCAACACGAGCGTCAACGCGACGACCGCCACCAACGACATTGCAAAGAGCGATATCCGCGTATTTCCGAATCCTGCGTCCAATTATTTTGAAGTATCTAACAGTAATAACTTAGACCGCATCATGATTTATAATTTGTTGGGTCGGGAAGTGCGCTCCTTTCGTTCCATCAGCAATGGAGAGCAATATAATTTGGATGGGCTGCCAGATGGCTTGTATTTAGTGAGTTTGTTGGAGAATAAAAAAGGCGTTGTCAAGACGATTCGGTTGAATAAAAGGTCGTATAGACCTTAAATCAAATAGGAGATTTGAAATGAGAAATGTGAGATTTTCATATCTTATCATTTCTTATTTGGCTAAACCGGATACTCCACAAAATTTCTTGGCGTTTCGTACAAACGTATTTGTAGGTCGAATTTTTCATCTAATCTTTTACGAAGGAGTTGCCAGATGACGTAGCAAATATGTTCCGCACTTGGATTTAAGTTTTTAAATTCAGGCACTTCTACGTTCAAATTTTTATGGTCGAATCGCTGCTCTACTTCTTCTTCAATCATTTTTTTTAGCAATCCTAAGTCTATCAAATAGCCGGTTTCAGGATTCACCTCGCCGATGACTTTTACCTCCAATTCATAATTATGCCCGTGATAATTGGGGTTATTACAAAGCCCAAATACTTGTTGATTTTTTTCATCCGACCAACTGGGATTGTGCAGCCGGTGCGCGGCGTTGAAATGTGCGCGTCGGAAAACGGCAATTCTCATATTGTTTTCAATTTTTGAAAGGCTAACAAGGAGTAGGGTGGAATGGTTGTGATTTGATTTAACTACTAAGATTTTTTGCCCTTCTCGCATTTTTTTCTACCGCAAAGGACGCAAAGCCCTCATTGCGGTCTCTGCGAAAATCTTTGCGGTCTCTGCGGTTAAATAAGTTATAAGGGCTGCCAGCAACGTGCAATCCAACAATCCAACCATAAAACCACACAACAATCAAATTTTTGTTTAACTTTGTTACTTGAAATTAAAAACTGTGCATTCCATACACCCATTTAAGGTACGCGGAATTGAAGGAAGTGAAATTGACTTTGCCCAATTTGCGGGTAAAAAGATACTGATAGTCAATGTCGCATCGGAATGCGGCTATACGCCCCAATATCAACAGCTGCAAGAGTTGTACGACACATTTCAAGATAAATTAGTGATAGTTGGCTTCCCGTGTGATGATTTTGGCGGGCAAGAGCCAGGGACGAATGAAGAGATACAAACATTTTGCAATCGAAGATACGGCGTTACGTTTCCGTTGGCAACAAAGATTAATATAAAAAGTTCTACAGTACACCCTGTATATCAATGGCTTACGCAAGCAACTCAAAATGGCGTAGCCGACAGCCAAGTGCGTTGGAACTTTCATAAGTACCTGCTCGATGAACACGGGCAGTTGGTCAAATCCCTTCCTTCTGATGTCAGTCCGCTCGACAAGCAAATACTGGACTGGCTAAATTCCTGATAATCTGGTGATTGGGTCATGTGGTGATAGGGTGATGCACGACTTTGACAATTGCATCAACCTTTACAATATTGATATGCTTTTTGACGAAGTTATTGGTCAAACGGGGGTAAAGCAGTTGCTGCGACAAATGGTGACGAACGACCGAACGCCGCACGCACTTTTGCTACTCGGTACGCCAGGCAGTGGAAATCTGGCGTTGGCACTGGCTTTTGCGCAGTATGTGTTGTGTGAAAATCGCACCACGGATGAGTCGTGTGGCACGTGTCGACATTGCAGCAAATTGCAAAAGTTGATTCACCCAGACGTTCATTTTTCATTTCCAACCGTAGGAACGAATGCGGTGAGTGACCAATTTATGACGCAGTGGCGCACGGCACTTTTAGACAATCCGTATTTGGATGTCAATCAGTGGTTGCAACGAATTGGAGCGGAAAATAAGCAGGGGAATATTACAAAAGACGAGTGCGCGACCATTGTACGGAAATTGAGTTTGAAGACGTTTGAAAGCGAATACAAAGTGCTACTGATGTGGCTGCCGGAATACTTGGGAAGAGAGGGCAACCGCTTGTTGAAAATGATAGAAGAGCCGCCAGAGCAAACGATTTTTGTGTTGATAGCGGAGCAGCCCGACCAGATTTTGCCCACGATTTTGTCGCGGTGTCAAATGGTAAAAGTGAATCCCTTACCAGATGGCGAAGTGGTGACGGGTTTGCAAGCAAAGAAAAGTGTGAGTTTAGAACAAGCGCAAGCAGCGGCTTACTTGGCAAATGGCAATTTCAACGAAGCCTTGCAAATGTTAGAATACGAAGAAAGTGACCATACGAATTTATTTCTCGACTGGTTGCGCCGATGTTACAAAGGAAATGGTGTAGAATTGGTGCGGTGGGTAGAAAAATTTGCGGAAGCAGGACGAGAAAATCAAAAGCTCTTTTTGCGCTATGGTTTGCACTTTTTGCGGGAATTTATGGTGTTGAAATTGACAGACGGCGGTGCAGTACGCTTGCGCGAAAAGGAACGGGCGACGGCGCAGAATTTATTGCCGCTGATTGAAATAGAACAGTTAGAAAAAATGGCGGATTTATTCAACAACGCCGCTTATTACGTGGAGCGCAATGCGAATCCAAAAGTGCTGTTTTTGGACGCTTCGATACAGATGAATCAGATTTTGAAGAAGAAGCAAGAGGTGATGGGAAAGAATGCATAATGAAAGAGCGACCAAGAGAAAGAGTGACCAAGTGAATACCCGATTCGAGAGAAAAACTTTGCGCCTTTGCGTGAAAAAATCTGCTGGAGACCAAGTAATAAGCGAACCTCAAACAGAAAACAGAAACCGATAAACTTTAATATAAAACGATGAAAAATGGCTTGTGCAGGATGTTCAACAAGTAGTAACGGAAAGTCTGGCGGCGGCTGCGGCAGCGTTGGAGGGTGTTCGAATGGATGCTCGACCGGTGGCTGCAATCGCTTGAATACATATGATTGGCTGTCGGATATGGATTTGCCAGACCCAACTTTTTTCGATATTGTAGAGGTGAGCTTTAAAAATGGCTCCCGCAAAAGTTTTCATAAAAATCCAGACTTTGTGAATGCCATTACCGGCGATATGGTCGTGGTAGAGACAGGGACGGGTTATGACATAGGACGCATTTCGCTGTCGGGCGAACTGGTGCGTTTGCAAATGAAAAAGAAGCGAACCAACCCGGATACCGTCCTGTATGGCATCCTCCGAAAAGCAAACGAACGCGACTTGGAACGCCTCCAAGAAGCCCGCGACATGGAAAAAGAAACGATGGTAAAAGCGCGTGCCATCTCTCGTACGCTGGATTTGAATATGAAAATCGGCGATGTAGAATATCAAGGCGACATCCGAAAAGCGACGTTTTTTTACACCGCAGATGGGCGGGTAGATTTTCGGGAATTGATTCGGCACTTTGCCAAAGAATTTCGGGTGAAGGTGGAGATGCGCCAAATAGGGGCGCGGCAAGAGTCGGCGCGTATTGGCGGCATTGGTTCGTGCGGACGGGAATTATGTTGCTCTACGTGGCTCACCGATTTCAAATCTGTTTCTACCACGGCGGCGCGGTATCAAAACTTGGCGATTAATCAATCGAAATTGTCGGGCATGTGTGGGCGCTTGAAGTGCTGTTTGAATTATGAATTAGATACATACTTGGATGCGTTGGACCACTTCCCAGAAAAAGCAGAGAAAATATTTACGAAAGCCGGTTCCGCTGTTTTAATAAAAACCGATATTTTTAAAGGCTTGATGTTTTATGCGTTTGAACAAGACCACGGTCGCGGCAAAATCTACGCCCTTCCGCTCGCGCAAGTGAAGTTATTCAAAAAAATGAATGATGCTGGTGAAAAACCTGCCGACCTCGGAGAAGGAATTGTGGCATCTATAGACGTGACGGATGAAGGCATCCCAACCGTGGATTTTGAAGATGTAACTGGTGCTGTGGAATTGCCGGATGAACTTCGCAAAAAAAAGAAGAAGAAACCCACTCGGGATAATAGAGACCGACCTGATAGCCGCCCCGCGAATGTGCAAGACCTACGGAAAAGACCTGAAAACCGAGGCGAACAACGTCCGCCGGAATTGAGAAAGCGACCCGATGCAGCCGACCAGCCGCGACCGTCGCAAAATCCGCAAGAGCGTAATCCAAATCCGCCTAATAATCAGCCGCCCCGCGACGGGCAATCTGGACAAAGAGATTTTCGTCCTAAAAAGAAGAAGCATTGGGACAACCGGAAGAAGGAGTAAGTGTTTAGTTTGAGGTTGAGATTAAGGTTAAAATTAAGGTTAAGGTGATTTAGAGAAACAGTGACCAATTAACGGGTGCACAATAACACTAAAACACAATAACACACAAACATATTTTTCAAATGAAATACGACGTTACCGTCATCGGCTCTGGTCCGGGTGGATATGTGGCAGCCATTCGCGCGGCGCAATTGGGCTTGAAAACCGCTATCATTGAACGCTACGATACCCTCGGCGGCACCTGCTTGAACGTGGGTTGTATCCCTTCCAAAGCCCTGCTGGATTCTACCGAACATTATCACAATGCGCACGAGCGTTTTCAAGAACACGGCATTGACATTAGCGACTTGAAAGTGAATATGCCGCAAATGATAAAGCGCAAAAATGAAGTGGTAGAATCGAACGTGAAAGGCGTGGATTTTCTGATGAAAAAGAATAAGATTGAGGTATATCATGGTCACGGCACGTTTGTAAATGCCAATAAAATAAGCATCGCCAAAAATGACGGCGCAACAGAAGAGATTGATACCGCGAATGTAATTATTGCAACAGGCTCTAAACCAATCGTCCCTGCGAATTTCAATTACGACAAAAAGCGCGTCATCACCTCCACCGAAGCCTTGAATATTGCAGAAGTACCCAAAAAAATGGTCATTATCGGTGGCGGTGTGATTGGGTTGGAATTAGGCTCCGTCTTTGCACGGCTTGGCACGCAGATTGACGTGGTAGAATTTTTGGATCGTATTATTCCAAGTATGGATGGCGATTGTGGTAAAGAATTGATGAAAGTGCTGAAAAAAATAGGCATTAATTTTCACCTCAAACACGCGGTGACAGGCGTAACTGCTACCGAAAATGGCGTAACCGTAGACGTGCAGCAGCGCGATTCTGACAACAAATTTGTACTCGAAGCCGATTATTGCTTGGTGGCAATTGGACGCAGACCGTACACCGATAACTTAGGTTTAGAAAATATTGGTATTCAATTAGATGAAAAGGGACGAATTCCTGCGAATGAACATTTACAAACAATCGTTCCAGGCATTTATGCAATCGGAGATGTCATCACTGGTGCAATGCTGGCACACAAAGCCGAGGACGAAGGTGTACTCGTAGCCGAAAGCATTGCCGGTCAAAAGCCGCATATTGATTATAATCTGATTCCGAATGTTGTGTACACGTGGCCCGAAGTAGCCAGCGTAGGTCAAACTGAAGAGCAACTCAAAACCTCCGGTATCGCTTATAAAGTCGGCAAATTTCCATTCAAAGCCCTCGGTCGCGCTCGCGCGAGCATGGACACAGACGGCTTAGTAAAAGTGCTGGCAAGCAAAGAAACGGACGAAATTCTCGGTGTCCACATCGTGGGTCCCCGCGCTGCGGATATGATTGCCGAAGGTGTCGCCCTGATGGAATTCCGCGCCTCCGCCGAGGATGCCGCTCGCATCAGCCACGCGCACCCAACGTACACCGAAGCTTTCCGCGAAGCATCGCTGGCAGCTACGGATAATCGAGCTTTGCATATGTAGTAAGGGTGATGTGGTTATAGGGTCATGGGGTGATCCCGTGTGATGTCCCCAATCACTGTCTCACTGGGTCACCCTATAAACCCATGACCCCATCACCTAATTATCACCCTATCACCCCTTCAACTCTTCAACTTTACTTACAATCCACCCCTTATCCGCCAAGTTTTTACATTCATTGATTTGTTTTTCTATTTTTTCGACCGCCGTTGGATCGCCCGGGCGCACGTTGGATAGTTTTTTGATAAAGCGAAGTATATTCATATATTGTTGGCGTACTTCTTTGGAAATGAGTTTGTTGCGCCGAAGATATACTCTAAAGCTATCAATCAGAGAATCCAACGCTAAATATTCATTCAATTCATAATACGTTTTCAATAACATGAGCTTCCCGCCGAGTGCGTAGGTTAGGTTTTCATATTCTACCTCCCGCAGTTGTTCGATTACTTTTTCATAACGCTGCTGCGCGAAATACACCTTGGCGAGGTTGTACGTGAGTGCGTTGTCGCGCTCTTCGGGCGGAAGTTTGGGCGCATAAGTTTGGATAAAGGTTTCCGTCCAGGCGAATTCTTTGACTTGTAAGCCGACGGTGATGATTGTTTTATAATATTGAGGATTAATGTAGCCATTTTCTATCCAAATAGCTTTATCTAATGAAGATTTAAATATTTCAAATAACTCAACGAAGAAATCAACCAAACCTACATTTATTTTTTTATCAACGCAGTAGTTTACTAAATGGATATAGATTGCTTTTAACTCTAAAAAATTTATATTTTGCTCCTTTTGTTCTAATAATTTTCGCAGTTGATAGTAAAAGGATTCTTCTTGTGGGTTTAAAAGCATATTGGCAATCAGAAAATAAGCATGGATTAGTGTTTGTCTAAAGTAAATATCATTTTTTATCCATTCAAAAAAATTAGAAAATAAATCAATTTCTATTTCCATAGAAAAGGACTGACCATACTCAAGTGCATCACAATAATATTTTAATTTTTGAGTAATGTAATAACTATTTAAATGGAAATCAGCATTTTCTAGATTTTCCAGATTTTCTATTTTATGCCCTATTCGTTCTATACGCCGATGCTGAATATCTTCTATCTGTTGTTGAAAGAAATGATAATCTATATTATGTAGATTGGATTGTGTTTGTAAAGTGGCTGCCTGCCGCAATACACCTGAAAAATGCAAATCAAGATTCGTATCCTTTAGTCTATCAAGTAATATAATTTGCTCTTTAATAGGGTCTTTGTCTAAGTGTTCTAAAGCTAAAAAGTGAAGTGCGTGTTGCGTTAACTCAGATAGCAGCCGCCGCGTCTGTCCGTCATTGTAAGGCAACTGTGTACCATACACCTGCTTCCAAATTTGCTGCTTTTCCAAGATGGCATCTTCGCTATTTTCTTTATTTAAAGGTATCAATTTATCAAGAAGCAGGTTATAAATCAACGCTAATTCCTTAGTTTCATTGAAATAAGAAGATTGCAAGTATTTTTCGAAGCGGCTCAATTCGTATCGGGAAAACAAACGCAGCAGCGTAATCAATTTTTTGCTTGGCATAGAAAAAAATTTGTCAGCTAACTACAAAAAAGACAAAATACTGGTTTTACAAAGTAAGAAGTTGTATCTTTAGGAAAAGTTTTGCAAATAATTTCAAGTACTTCAACTGGTAAGTAATTCCTTTTATTTAACTCCAAAGTACTTTGTGATATGAATATACGGCGTTGTATTGCATTAATGACTGCTTTCTCCTTGATTTCTTTTGTCACATTCGGACAAATAGGA
>Ga0163154_10000562_pt1 | contig 57440 bp, 54 predicted proteins | sample OliLakLV19MP9P1_FD_148649 | JGI IMG/M metagenome (GOLD analysis project Ga0163154, IMG submission 148649) | Freshwater microbial mat bacterial communities from Lake Vanda, McMurdo Dry Valleys, Antarctica - Oligotrophic Lake LV.19.MP9.P1 | ecosystem: Environmental > Aquatic > Freshwater > Lake >...
CCTTGTTCTATCCCTTGTTCTATCCCTTGTTCTATGCCTTCCTGAACAGCCTTAATAATCGCTCCCTGTTGGTCATAAATAAACTGTTCTCTTCTGTCCAAATCTTCCACTTCCTCCCGGCTTAACTTGGCTTGATTCGCAATATCAAAAGCTTGATGTATTTCCGGTATGCTATCCATTGTTTCGGGAACTGATGTCAGACTTCTGGCATTTTTCATGAAATAAATCCATTTGTCTGCTAAAGTTTCCAGTTGCTCCTGTCCTTTGATAAACTTTGGCAACTCTACAAACACTAAATCTAGATCGTTTTCGGGATAAGTAAAGTTTTTCTTGACTTCTTTAAACACAAATCTCGAAATCCATTCTTCGCTGTTAGCAAACATTTCAAAATCAGTAATTGTCAAAGCAATCACTGGCTTCAACAGTCGATATCCTTGTGCTGCTTCCAATTGAAAAGCATAAGTCTTTGCTGCATTGTACAAAACTCGCTTGCCAAAAGACTGGACGTTGAGCACTTGCATTTCAATAATTACTAAAGTGCCGTCGCTAAGTTTGGCTTTCACATCCAGATAACTATCTTTTAAGCCTTCAAGTTTGGGTGGTAGATTTGGGTTGATAATTTCTAAGTCTTGGATGGTGGAATTGCCTTCATAAATTAAGGCGTTGAGAAAGCTAATTAGAATATCTTTGCTTTCTGAAGAACCGAAGATTTTTTTGAAGGCGTAATCGGTTTTCGGGTTGATAAATATCATGATTGTCAGATGGGTGCTTTTCGACTATTAGTTTGGTGAGGAAGCAACCAGAATCGAACTCAGTCAGATTGCTGATTTTGTTTCAGGCAAAGGCTTGACATCTTCTGGTAAATGTGCGTGAGCCATAGCCAGCACTGGCTCCTCGATACTGTGTTCGCCGTCGGTGGGAAGTTGGCAAGAAATCAGTTCTGTGACGATGCGATCGCCCAGAGCGTCTTCCCAATCCTGCAACTGTTCTCTGGCTTGGATCGGTGTATTGATAGCCACGTCTACGCCCATTTGCTGAAGGTTGAGGCTGTGGGCTGTCGATCGACGGTTTACCCACTCCACCAACCAAACGCTCAATCCGACTGCTGCCATCAAAGGCAAGACTATCCGATAATCGCGGGTTAATTCAAACATCAACAAGATGGCTGTCAGCGGTGCTCGGGCGCTGCCAGCAAGGACGGCTGCCATGCCCACCATTGCGTAGGCGGGAGGGCCTGCGACGCGATCGCTCAATGCCGGGATCATTTCCAAAAAGATGCCGTAAGCCGAACCCAAGGAAGCTCCCAAAAACATCGCCGGAGCGAATATCCCGCCCACTAAACCGCTGCCGAGGCTGATTGCTGTCACCGCCAGTTTGACGAATAGCAGCACCAGCAGCAAAGACAAGGAAAATTTCACATCTTGGAGCATAGCTTGGACTGTTTCGTAGCCGACGCCCAAAATTTGTGGCAATTGCAGGGCGACTAAGCCGACGCAAGCCCCGCCGATGATCGGGTGCAGCGGCCGGGGCAGTCGTCCGAGCCAACCAAATCCTCGGATTTTTCCTTGAAAACAGCGATCGGTCAATTGAATTGCTTCTGTATAAGCTAGGGACACACAGCTCGCCAAAAGTCCCAATCCCATGTACAGCGGCAGTTCTAGGGGGCTGCGGACATCGTAGACAGGCAAAGCAAAGGCCGGCTGAGCTCCCAAACAAATTTGAGCGATCAGCGCCGAAACTACGGCGGAGAGCAAGACAACGCTGACTGACGAAGTGGCGAAGGTGCTGCCGAGCACGACTTCTAAGGCAAAAAAGACTCCGGCGATGGGAGAGTTAAATCCCGCAGATAAACCTGCTGCTGCTCCGGCGCCGAGGAGCAAGCGCTGCCGTTCTGGGGAAAGCTGCAAGACTTGAGCTAACAGCATTCCGAAGTTCGCACCGATTTCGACACTGGGGGCTTCTGGGCCGAGGGATGCGCCGGTGCCAAGGGATACTGAGGCGGCCACCATTTTGGTGATGGGTTTGAGGGGGGAGAGTTCTTGCAGGCCGCGGGTGGCTGCAATTAATGAGGACATATTCGGGCCAAAATCCCGAAACCGCCAGCGCATCAGCCCGATGATGACTCCGCCGAGGGTGGGAATGCAGGCTAGTGTCCAAGAGCCTTTCGAGGCGATCGCGCCCATGAAGTCTTCCAGCATCAGGCTGTGGATGAAGTGGATCAGGTAGTGAAAGGTGACGACGCCTGCGCCCGTAACTCCCCCGATGACTAGGGAGAGGATGAGCAGGAGGGTTTCTGGGCTGGGGTGCAGGCGGTTGAATAGCGGGCTTAGTCGGGAGGCTTGGGGAGTTGCTGCGGTTGGCCCGGGTGGCGGCAGATCCACAGGAGGGATGGCTCTCATTTAGCGGTTAATTCTTCGGTGAGAAGTTATATAAATATTACAATTTATTTCTTATTTTCATTTTGAGTGATTTTAGGGGAATTGACAACTTAGTTAAGGCGTATTTTAGGGTAAATTTTTGGGGCTGGCCGCTGGGGTGGAATGACTGATTCTGAGGAGCGGCAGATTTTAGGTCATTGTATAATCATTTACATTCAAACTTAGATATAATTTGGCGATAATGCTAATCAACTATATTTACCCTGTGGGTGGTTAGGCCGATCGCATCAGTGAACGGGTCATATCATATAACTCAGTGGAAAACAACTTTCAAATTAAAGAATTGGCGATTTGAGCTTTTACCTTACAACCACAAATCTCAAATCTCCAATTTTAAATCCCTCGCTCGCGCATACTATCACATCGGTTGTTGAATGGGCGAGATTCTGGGTCTGGGTTTGGCGATCGACATTAGCGGATCGCCGATGGTGGCGACTTTCCAGGGTGGGGATTCTAGCTGGCGGGCTGCGATTAAAAAGGGTGCACCTCGTTTTAGGCGATCGACCATTATTTTAGGTGGAAGAAATGCAGATAACAAAGGTTCGTTGACGCTGCCGACATAGGCGTAAGCGCCATTTTGCAACCACCTGCCGGCAACGGTATTTGCATCATCTGGAGCGGATGCTGACCAACTGTGAATCATGTGGATTGCTGCGGGAAATTGTAGTTTTGGTATGTCGTCAACTGCAGCGTCGCCGTTACCGACTTGAAATGATTTTGGATAGCCTTTGGAATTCATCAATATTAAGTCAAATGCCCACGGTATTGCTGCTAAACTCCGCCACTGTTGCAGGCTAGATTCTGGTTGCTGCACTAATTCTACGTTAATACCTATGCTTTTTAGTTCGCTAGCTGCTGACTCCATTTCATATTTTGCCCAATTTCCTTCTTTTGGGTAACTGTCATAAAGCATGGCTGTTTCGCTGTCTAGAAATATGGCACACATGGCTTTATAGATCGATCGCACTTCGTCGCCGTAAATCCAGCCGGCGGCGGCCCAGCGTTCGCCGTTGGGATGCCTTCCCAAACCGTCGGTTACAGCCCATTGTTCGTCTTTGTTTTTGGGGGATTGATATTTTACTGCTAGTTGGCGTACAATGGTGATTGTGTCGATCGGGTCTCCGAGTTGAGAGTAAAAATATCCGGTGGATTCGACGACTTTTGTAACCGCTGCTTGCAGATTTTTCCACTGTGCGTCATTGAGGTTATCGTTGGGTTTTCCGAAGTTACCTTCGAGAAATACTAAAGGTTGGCCGCGGGCGGCTGCTAAGGCAACTGCTGCTGTACGTGCTGGGTCGTTTTCTGATGTGATTACTACTCCGGGAGGTTCCCAGCCGAGTGAGTTCCATTTTGCTTTTAAGGTTTGAGCATCCGTAGCATTCCAGGCTGCTGCTGCGCTGTTGAGCATTAATTGTTGGAGTTTTTGACCTTTTGGGAGTTGCTGTTTGATGCTCGGCAAACGGACGATTTCTTCGGGTTGGAAACGCTGTAAAAACATGGGCGCGTATTTTTTATCTTCGATGAGAATGGGCCAGTTTCCTTTGAGATTCCATTTTTGGATTGCTGCTAAGAATGTGGCTTCGTCTGGTACTAAAACTATGCGGTTGACTGTTGGGATGTTGTCGCGGAGGATGTTGACTCGGAGGCCTGTTTGGATTGGCCAGGGTTCTTGTTTGGCTGATGGGGGAAGTTGAAAGGGTTTTTTGAGTAGGCGATCGCACCCGACACCGATTATTGCTAAGCTTGCAATAAGTGCGATCGTCAGGAATTTAAGTTTTAACTGTTTTTTCATATATAGTCAGTAGTCATTAGCACGAGCGTCCCCGCTCGCGAACGTTATTAGTCAGTAGTGATTAGTTTAACGTTAGGAGAGCTATCGTCTCGGAGAGAGAACCTTGTTGTTAGTAATTCGTTACATAAAAAAATAAGAGCGCGTACATTTTTTCTTTTCAGGTTTCTGGTAAAAAAACTATATCGTAAATACTATAAATTATGCAATTTTATTCTGTGAAGAGCAGATTTTCGAGCTATGACACAAAGAAAGATTGTAAGTGCGATCGGACTGGCGACTTTTTGTGCGATCGGCCTAGCAACTACAGGTTTAATAATTTTCGCAGCCAACGGTTCCTCAGTCAAGCATCAAGTCCGACAATTGCTTGTTACCAGAGAATGCCGGGGCTGCAATCTTTCAGGGGCTAATTTGAGTGCAGTTTTTCTGGAAGGCGTCAATTTAGAAAATGCCAACCTCAAAGATGCCAATTTGTGGAGTGCCAATTTGGTAAATGCTAACTTAAAACAGGCCAACTTGACTGGTGTTTACCTGATAAGCAGCAATTTGGTAGGGGCAAATTTGGAGGGAAGTAATTTAGAAAAGGCTTTTTTAGAGGATGCTTATTTTGGAGAGGGTAACTTAAAAAATTCTAATTTAGCAGGTGCTTTTATGAAAGGTGTTTTTCTCGTTAATGCTGACTTGGCGGGGGCGAATTTGGAGGGGGCTAATCTGTGGATGGCTAATCTGGAAGGTGCAAATTTGCAGGGTGCTAATCTGAGGAATGCTTTGCTGTTGGAGACTAATTTGGAGGGGGCGAATTTAAAGGGTGCGGTGATGCCTGATGGTACGCGGCATGAATGAAAGTCAGTTGATAGTTGACAGTTGATAGTTGACAGCACGTATAATAGTTGTTTCGTACTTAGTGCGCTCGCCCCTAGTAACTTCTCCGACTCAATGAAGAAACTTTATACTGTCAGTGTGCAACGGGATGGTTAGACCGGGTTGACTTTGCGAAGTTCAACATGACCGCCTTCAAAGACTTGCATCGTTAGCTGATAGCCTTCCATCAGAGACATTCCCACGAGTGGTTCTGAATCAGCCTCATCTACTGGGATTGTCAGCAGTGTCCCATCCCAATCTACAACTGCTTGGTAGATGTCGAAAATGCACTCACTGCCGTCTCCCAGAATTGCCCGTCCTCGTCTTTTCCATCTCAATTTCAACTCAGCAATCAAATCGGGAGGCAGTGAAAGCCAACCATTGAATCCTGTGTCTACGATCGCATCTTGTGTGAAGACTTTGCCATCAGATTGGCGAATTGACAGTGGAATGATTGGTTCAAACTCCGCATTAACCACTCCGGTAATCATGCGGTTCTCCGGGTGCGCCCGCCAAATCGACGAACGTAGCGGGAACCAATGCGGACAATCCAAATTTGAGCATCTGGGTGACGGGTTTCGAGGCGATCGCAAGCAACAATTTCACTTGCATCAACTTCAAAGTCTCCAGTTTCGAGATCGATTGCCACAATTTTGCCATGATTGCCTTCCTCAACTTTGAGGCGCACCTGAGATTCATATATCTCATCACCCCGTCGAGCAAAGTCTTGTTTACTGTATTGGGGTTGCCGAATTGTCATAAGTTTGAGCTCGCTGCGACTTAGCCCCTTTATTTTAGCTTGGAGATTTGTAAGTCGGTAAATTCAAGAGCGATCGCACCTGCAACCTTCATTTCCCGTTATTTGGTGAGGGAATGAAGGAGTGAGGTGCGATCGCCCGTACAACAGTCAGATAATTGTTCGCTAAAATAATGGGCGTGCAGTATCAATGCTAAACCCTCAAGAATTGATAAACTGTTAAGTATGAAACCAGGAGGTCGAAGACTTATGATTACAGACTTCTCAATTATTAGCGCATCCCCTGAGATTATGGGTGGCACTCCAGTTTTTGCTGGAACTAGGGTTCCCGTGCAGACGCTTCTGGACTACCTCAAAGCAGGAGAATCCATAGACGATTTCTTGGATGGATTTCCCACTGTGACAAGAGAGCAAGTCATCGCCTTGCTTGAAGAGGCTGGAAAACGGCTTGTTGGTATGGTGGCGTAGCATGAAACTCCTATTGGATGAGTGTATCGATCGCAAACTGGCAAGGGAGTTTGTGGGCTGCGAGGTGAAAACGGTTCCTCAGATGGGGTGGGCAGGGGTAAAAAATGGTCAACTTCTTGCCCTTGCAGAAGCGGAGTTTGATGTGTTCATCACAGTCGATCGCAATCTATCGTTTCAGCAAAATCTACAACAGTTCAACATTGCTGTGGTTGTTTTGCAAGCACCCTCTAATCGACTGGCAGACTTGAAGCCTTTAGCACCCAAAGTCTTAGCTATCTTACCTACAGTGATGATAGGACAAGCTGTAGGTGTTAGCGCGTAGACTATCTACATTCAATGTAAATTGATAAGTCGATCGAGAGGAAAGAGCGATCGCACCTGCAACCTTCATTTCCCGTTATTTGGTGAGGGGGTGAAGGCGTGATGAGGTGCGTCGCTACTCTAATAGCTAGCAGTTTGGCGTTGCGGGCGATCGGGCTGATGGAGTCAATAAGGGCGATCGTTGAGAGAGTCGAACTCAGTCAGCGAGCAGAATGTCAATTGCAAACGCAGGAACTTTTCAGAGCTATCTAGAAATTCGATGCAGCCACATTGTTGCAGTAGATTCGATCGTGCTACTGTCCCAAGTGTCATAAAAACCTAAAGCTTCACGAAAACTAAAGGCATTGCCACCGGAGGATATCAATTTACGACTGTATAACTTGTTTTCTCCCTTGTTATCTGGTGAAAATCGGGAGTTTTTTCGATAGCCTGCGTAGAACCATTCTCCGGTTGGATCGTTCACAAAAAAGTCACCATTGTTGTTATAACCGCGAATAACTAAAATGTGACCCTCCTGAGTCCAAAAACCATGCAATATACAGATATCGCCAGAATCGAGAGACCGAGTGATGTCTGAAAGACTCCCCCTCAATGTCAAATCATCTCTCAACCCTAACCCTTCTAACAATCTTTTGATTCCATCGGGAGCACCGTGATCTATTCCCAGCCGATCGAAACGTTTTTTAACATCATCTTCGTACTGTGGCAAGGGGCCTAAATCTGCAACTTGAAAGTATTTCAGACACATTGCCGCACTTGTAGCACCGCAAGTACGCAAAGGTTCAATTTCGTTATCTTCTTGACTGAAATAGGGAACGTTATGATTAACAGCCATAATTTACCTCAAGCTAAGTGTTGTATTGGAATCAAAAATATGGTGTTAGCAGCTTTTACTCTGCCTTAACTAAATCAAAACCCAAAGTAGATAGCCCTGCCAGTGAGAAAAAGTGACTGGATTTTGTAAAGGTTTGTAAGTTGGTAGATTGTCAAGGTAAAGGAAAGAGCGATCGCGCCTGCAACCTTCATTTCCCGTTATTTTGTGAGGAGATGAAGGCGTGAGGTGCGATCGCTATTTTAATAGCTAGTGGTTTGGGCTACTAAGGGCGATCGGGCTGATGGAGTCAATAAGGGCGATCGTTGAGAGAGTCGAACTCAGTCAGCGAGCAGAATGTCAATTGCAAACGCCATAACTTTTCAAAGCTATCTAGAAATTCGATGCAGCCACATTGTTGCAGTAGATTCGATCGTGCTACTATCCCAAGTGTCATAAAAAGATAAAGCTTCACGCAAACTAAAGGCATTGCCACCGGAGGATATCAATTTACGACTGTATAACTTGTTTTCTCCCTTGTTATCTGGTGAAAATCGGGAGTTTTTTCGATAGCCTGCGTGGAACCATTCTCCGGTTGGATCGTTCACAAAAAAGTCACCATTGTTGTTATAACCGCGAATAACTAAAATGTGACCCGAACCTGTCCAATAACCATGCAATATACATATCTCACCAGAATCGAGAGCTCTAGTGATGTCTGAAAGACTCCCCCTCAGTGTCAAATCATCTCTCAACCCTAAACCTTCTAACAATCTTTTGATTCCCTCGGGAGCACCGTGATCTATTCCCAGCCGATCGAAACGTTTTTTAACATCATCTTCGTACTGTGGCAAGGGGCCTAAATCTGCAACTTGAAAGTATTTCAGACACATTGCCGCGCTTGTAGAACCGCAGGTGCGCCAAGGTTCAATTTCGTTATCTTCTTGACTGAAATACGGAACGTTATGATTGACAGCCATAATTTACCTCAAGCTAAGTGTTGTATTGGAATCAAAAATATGGTGTTAGCAGCTTTTACTCTGCCTTAACTCAATCAAAACCCAAAGTAGATCGCCCTGCTGGTGAGAAAAAGTGACCGATTTTTGTAAAGGTTTGTAAGTTAGTAGATTGTCAAGGTAAAGGAAAGAGCGATCGCGCCTGCAACCTTCATTTCCCGTTATTTGGTGAGGAGATGAAGGCGTGAGGTGCGATCGCTACTCTAATAGCTAGCAGTTTGGGGTACTGCGGGCGGAGCGAAGCGGAGGGGATCGGGCTGATGGAGTCAATAAGGGCGATCGAGGAACTGATTTAGCAAACTGCAAGTATTCCCAAATATATTCACCTGCTGTAGTAAACACACCCTTTTCTTGTTTGACAGCACTTTACGGACGTTCTGCAAATTTTTGAACAGCTTTTGGTGCGAAAGCAGCAACTAAAAAAGCAGTTGTAATGTATTTGCCCTCAGAATCATTGCTAGTTATTGTTATTGCACCAAACACAATCGCTGCAATCAGCGAAATAAAACTCATGGCTCGCATTGTCGAGTATTTCTCATTATCTTCCTGGAAGAATTCGGCAAGCTCTTTTCCATGTTCAGAAGAAATTGGTTGAGTCTCAACTATAGAAGAATGTGTCATTTGATTAACCTCCTAAATGATTCAATCTTAACTAAGTCCTAACTTAGTTCGAGTGTTGATACCAACTATTCCATCATCTTCAAGTCCAACAGAATGCTGAAAAGCTTTTACAGCCACTTGTGTATTTTCACCAAATACACCATCAACTGCTCCTGGATTAAATCCCCCCTCGCGCAATCGCTGTTGTAGTTTGATAACTGCTGAACCTGTTGAGCCAAACTTTAGATCCACAACTTGCGAATCATTTTCTAGCTCTTCTGGCGTGAATTCCAGACCTAGCTTGTCAGCAACTTGTTTTCTCAAACGAGGAAGTTGACTGTACAGCAAATCACCCGGACAATCAGTATTGCTGAAATCTCTGTGTCCTTTAATATTGAGCGGACTAATATTGCAAGAATCGCATAATGAAATGCAAAGTTCTACAAGGCTCTGCCATTGCTTTTGGCCCATTGAGAAGGTCATGAAATTGCCTTCATTTTCAATGCCAGGAGATTGATTGCCGTTGGCTAATTTTCCTGGCTCTTGTGCTGCATGGGCTGACTGGATGCAAAATCCTTTTTTCACAGCATCTAGGGAACCATGCCGACCTTCTAGAATAAACCCTCCGGTTGTATTTAAGAAGTTGTGTCCTGAATCCGACCAATCATTATCATCCATGTGCGCATTTTGAATGATTCGCGCTAACTGAATCGATCCTTCAATTGTGCCTTTTGAGGCATCGTTGGGAGGGTTTGGGTTGTCTGTATGATGGACGATGACATAGCGGGGAATAGTCCTTTGGAAAGGAAATGTTCCAGATTTTGGCGGTCTGGCTCCCCACGCTTCTGCTGTTACAACTTTTGCTGTAAATGGCATAAAAAATGACTCCAATTTGTTGAATTTTTAGGTGGAAGTTACCCCACGGAGGGGGCAACTTCCGTTTAGGCTATAGCCTTGAAATAATACTCGGCGAACTGCGCGATGAGGTCTGCCCTGTCTAGTGCATTCACTATTTTTCTGGCGTTAAAGAAATCGCGATCTGCACCTACAATAAAATCACTCAAACCTACACCCGTAAAACTACCATCGCGCATTCCCCGAACTAAAATGATGGCAGCAATTTCAGGGAGAGCGGCTTTTTCTGGACGATCGATCAAATTAATTCCCAGTTTTTCACTCCAGATTTGATAGTTGCGACGACCTGTAATTTGGACAAAACCTCTTCCTTTGAAGCGAGGGCCATCACCGGGTTCAGTGTTTCCTAAATCTTCGCGACCTTCATAATCCGACCCATCAGCTAACTCCATCATGAACCGTCCAAAATGGGATTCATGTTCGGCAGTTGCAAAAACATAGGCGATTTGCCCTAGATCGACAACTCCATCATTGAGACATTGATTGAGAATAAAAGGTAAATTTTTCTGAGCAAAGGGGCGAATTTCGGGTGGGCATTGAGCAATATCTAAAATATTATCAACGCTAGGGAATCCATCAGGCATATCCGAAATCTTGGGTGTGCGACTAACTATGATTATTTCTTCTGGCTTCACTTTCAGCAACTCAGCCCAGGTATTGCGATCGACTTTGCCAGTCATCTTTAGTCCGCCGGGGACAAATGAACTGCGATCGGCAGGGCGCATCCGTTGAAATTGTTCGACTGCTGCCTTAGTGACAGACCCAAAAAGTCCATCAATTTTGGCATCTTTTGGTAATAATCCCCAATCTTTCAAGCGCCTTTGCAGGATTTCAACATCATCAATCAGGTGAGGGGTATCAATAATCCCGTCATTGATTTGTAACTCAACTTTTTCAATTGCCATATTCAAATCTCCAAGTAGTAATAATGAATTTTTGTAGACTCACCCTGGAAGTTTCCGGAATTTAGGCCGGAATTTTTAACGATCTGCGAGTTTGCAGACCGACTATTCCATCTATCCCTAACCCTTCCCGTTTCTGAAAGATTTCAACTGCGAGTTTTGTCGCTTCGTTGAAAACCCCATTCACCTGAGAAGTTTCGAGTAAACCCCTTCCCAACAGGACTTGTTGTAGTTTCCGCACATCTTCACCATTCATGGGCGGAGTTATCAGCTTGAGAAGTCTTGCTATAGCGAAACCATTGGCGGGCGATCGATCCAAACGTGCAGCAGTTTCAGGCCCATAGGCACCATCTTTATCAATTAGATCGCTAGGATTATGTTTATTCCAGAGAATCTGAAAAGCTTTGACTCCAATGTTTCCAATATCGTCTCGAACACCTCCACCCATGTAGGTGAAATGCACCGGATCGGAATCACCCAACCACTGCCAGTCTTCTGCTTTCAAAGCAGGTATCCATTCTTCAAAATCTGGGGTGTCAATAGCAAAACCATCTTCATGGTTACTCTTTCCGGGTGTGGCAGCTCTACTTACACATTCAGAACCTTGCCAACTGAATAGAATATGTTGTTGGACAACAGTCCGATAGGCAGAATTCAGTCTGAGTGTTTTTCCTCTTTTTTTAATCGCACGTCGCAAGGCGTCTTTTGCCTTGGGTTGCAAGAAAAAATTAACTGTTGCGTCGTCACCTGACACGTCCAAATCATCAAAGCTAACCAGCACATTGGGAATAAGCAGGTTCATTTCATCAATGACTTGAAGGCTAAGTTTCTTCACCAATGCTGTACTACAAGTACCATTCGCGTGAGTTTGAATAAGGTTTTTAACTGTTGCCATGAGTGTTCTCTAATCAACTAACTCTTAAAGAATAACTAAACCCGATCGCCCTGGCGGTGAGAAAAAGTGACAGGCTTTTGTAAACTTGCGTAAATTCACTCAATCGATTTGAGATTTGAGATTGTGGAATTGACCTCATCCCAAATCCGGGTTAAATATCCCTCTCATTTCTCAGTCCGCAAAGCGGACGAAACTTTGTGTAGTAGCGGTTTCAACCGCTGAGTATAAAAGGGGCTACCTTGCGGTTAATTCAGTAAATTCGTTTTCTTTCCTGAACAGCAACTGGCACTTATGAAACATCAGTACGTTTACTGAATAGGTCAACATGACAATTTATGACAGCACAAGAGGCGATCGCCCTAATCGAGCATCTGTTACACTCCGCCAATAAAAAGCAAAAACTCAATGACGTTCAATCCCTCGTCTTTCTGGAAACTTGGGAAGGACATTCTTATCAAGAAATAGCCGATCGCTTACTTTACGAACACGATTATATTAAACAAGTCGGTTCGCATTTGTGGCGAAATCTCTCTCAAATCATCGGTGAAAAAGTCTCAAAGCAAAATCTTCAAGCAGTCTTGCGCCGCTACCAGCATCGCAGCGCACCAGATAACTGCATCCAAGATTGGGGAGAAGCCATCGATGTTTCCTCTTTTTACAACCGCCAACAGGAACTCGAAACATTAGAAACTTGGATTAGCGGCAATTCTACCCGTGCGATCGGTATTTTTGGCATGGGCGGTATCGGTAAAACTTCTCTGTCTGTCAAACTCGCTCAGCAAATTCAATCTCAATTTGAATTTGTGATTTGGCGCAGTTTGCAGCAAGCACCAACCTTAGATGTTATCCTCAGCAATATTTTACCGATTTTAACTAATTCATCAGCGACAACAAATAACTCTGTTTCTGCTCTCATGGAACAATTGCGGCAAAAACGCTGTGTGTTAATTCTCGACAACTTGGAGTCGATTTTGCAAGGGGGAAATCGCAGCGGACAATACCAACAAGGCTATGAAGATTATGGATTGTTAATTGCGCGCATTGCTGACGAATCGCACCAAAGTTGTTTGATTTTAACCGGGCGAGAACAACCGGGCGGGTTCGCTGTGCGATCGGGCGAAAATTTACCCGTGCGATCGCTCAAACTCTTCGGAGTTTCACCGCCTGTATGCCAGCAAATCCTCGCCGATAAAGGATTAAACGCAACGCTACTACAAAGTAGAGATATTGTCAACTACTTTGGCGGCAATCCCCTGGCGATCAAAATTGCAGCCACGACTATTCAAACACTTTTTGGCGGTGATATTCAGGCATTTTTATTGCAAGGAAATACTGTTTTTAGCGATTTGTGGGATTTGCTCGATCGCCAATTCGATCGCCTGTCCCCCCTGCAACAACAAATCATGTACTGGTTGGCCATTAATCAAGAAGCAGCGACTCCTGCGAGGCTAAAAGCTGAAATTTTGCCCAAAGTTTCAGGACGCGACCTAATGGAAGCATTGGAGGCGCTGGCCGGGCGATCGCTCATTGAAGATCGGCGATCGCTCAATGATAGCGCACCAACAACTTTAATGCTACAGCCTGCGATCGTCGAGTATATCATAGAACGCTTGATTCAAACCGCAATCTAAAACTTTTAATAAATTCCGGGAATTAGTTTTTTGACTCGCTGGCGATATTCTGAATAGTCGGGATATTTTTCACTCAACCAGGTTTCTTCGCGATTGGCTTTGATATCAAAAAATATCAGTAAAATTGCAGTAGCTATTAAGTGCGATATGCTCATTTGAAAAATTGTCCAACCAAAAGCCGCTAAAATTAAGCCGCTGTATAATGGATGCCGCACTATGCTGTAAATTCCTGTTTGGATTAATTCTCCGTTTTCTATGGGATAGGGTAAAGGTGTGAGGTTTTTTCCTAAGTCTATCAATCCTTTGACGATTAAAATTAATGCACCCAAACCGAGGAGAATTGCCACAAACCAAGTAAGATAAATTAATTGAGTTGATTGTATTTTGAATCCCGGCAGTTGATAAACTGGTAAGATGGCAAATCCTGCGAGTAATGCTCCTTGAAGCAATACTAAATATTCGCCGCGGCTGTTGTGACGCAAGCCTTCGCGGGTGAAGCCCCAGTCAGTTAAGATTTTCATGGTAATAGGAAAGTTCGGCAACGGATTTTTTAGCGGATTTAACGGATAGATTTTGAGGTTCGAGGGAAATGAATTTTAGGTTGGGTAGACTGAAGTAATACCCAACCTAGGGCGAACAATGAACAGTCAACAGTCAACAGTCAACAGTCAACAGTCAACAGTCAACAGTCAACAGTCAACAGTCAACAGTCAACAGTTAACAAATCTATTCTAACCAGGGACGTGTCATTAGTTCTAGTTGGTTGACTTCATCTTGACTTAAAGTCCAGCCTAGTGCGCCTGCGTTTTCTTCGGCTTGTTTTGCGGTTTTAGCACCGGGAATTGGAATGACTCCGTTTTGGGCTATTAACCAGTTTAGGGCAACTTGGGCGGGCGTGCGATCGCGCTTTTTGCCCATTTTCCGCAGGGTGGACATGACTAATTCGATTTTTTCGAGGCCGGCTTTGCTGAAGCGGGAGTCCATTTTGCGGGCTCCTGTCGGTTGTTCTTGGGCGGTGTATTTGCCTGTCAACAATCCTTGGGCTAAGGGGCTGTAGGCTAAAATTGTGACTCCCAATTCGCGGGCTGCACTGACAATTTTTTGTTTTTCTACTTGTCGCGACAGCAATGAGTAACGGACTTGATTTGTTGCTAGGGGTACGCCTCTGGCTGCTAATATTTTGTGGGCTTCGCGCATCTGTTCTTCTGAATAGTTGCTGACTCCTACTGCTTGGATTCTGCCTTGTTTTACTTCGTCTGCTAAGGCATTCATTAGGGTTTCTTGACTGAGCAAAAAACTGAAGGGCCAGTGTACTTGATAGAGGGCTATTTGTTCTACTTGCAAGCGTTTTAAGCTGGCACTTAAGGCTTCGGAAACTGATTTTCCTGTAATCCGCCAAGGTACGGGGCCGAATTTGGTGGCTATTTGCACGGGCTGGCTGGTTTTTTTGATAAACTGTCCCAGCAATTCTTCTGACAAGCCGTTACCGTAGACTTCGGCTGTGTCGAAAAAGTTGACTCCGGCATCTAGGGATGTTTTGAATGCTGCTTCTACTTCGGCGGGGCCGTAGTTGCTGCCGTAGTTCCAAAATAGTTTGTCGCCCCACGCCCAAGTTCCGACGCACAGGGGAATGACGGCTGGGCCGTTTTGTCCTAGGGTAATGGTTGTCACGGTTAGTAAATCCACAATTCTTTATTGTCTATTATTTTTATATAAAAAGACGCGATCCTCTTCGAGGGCTTCGCTAACGAGCTTTTGGCGCTGCAAGAAAAGGCGGCTGGTGGTGATATCTCAGTTACGATGAATGCTGATGCTGTGTTTATTTTGAATAGTTATGTCGATCGACCGTTTGCCAGATTCTACATTAACAGATTCCGCGACTGCGGCCCAAAAGCGGGTTAATTTGCTGACTATGTTCCGGCTGGGTTTGTTTCAGATGGGGCTGGGCATGATGTCGATTTTAACGCTGGGCGTGCTCAATCGCGTGATGATTAAGGAGTTGGCGATTCCGGCTACTGTGGTGGCTGGTACGGTACTCTAGCGATGCACCAGTTTGTCGCCCCGGCTAGGGTGTGGTTCGGGCAAATGTCGGATGCTAAGCCTTTGTTTGGGCATCACCGCACGGGTTACGTGTGGGTAGGAAGTGTTTTGTTTGTAATTTCGGCTTTTTTGGCGGTGCAGGTGATGTGGCGCTTGGGCGCTAGTTTGGAGGCTGTGGGATGGACGACTCCGACTTACGCTTGGGTGGGTTTGTTGGGTTTGGTTTTTGCAGTTTACGGGATTGCTATTTGTTCGAGTTCGACTCCTTTTGCTGCTTTGTTGGTGGATGTTTCGGATGAGGAGGATCGATCGAAGTTGGTGGGTGTTGTGTGGTCGATGCTGATGGTTGGTATTATTATCGGGGCGATTGTTAGCAGCAGTTTGCTGAAGCAAATTGATGGGGATGTGCCGCGGGAAGTTTTGCAGGCTTCGATTAATGGTTTGTTTGTGAAGGTGCCGGCGGTGGTTTTGCTGTTGGTGGGGATTGCGACTTTTGGGGTTGAGAAAAAGTATTCGCGTTACGGGGCGCGATCGATCGCAGTGAATCGAGAAGATAAAATTACTTTGGGAAGTGCGCTGCGAATTTTGACTGCTAGTCGCCAAACGGGTTTGTTTTTTACTTTCCTGCTGGTAATGACGATTTGTTTGTTTATGCAGGATGCGGTTTTGGAACCCTACGGCGGGGAAATTTTTAAGATGCCGATTTCGGAAACTACGCGGTTGAATGCTATTTACGGTACTGGTGTGCTTTTGGGTTTGGGAACCACTGGTTTTTTTATTGTACCGCGCATCGGCAAGCAAAATACGATTAGGTTGGGTTGTTTGTCGGTGGCTGCTTGTTTTGGTTTGATTATTTTATCGGGATTTACTGGTAATCCCATTGTGTTTAAGTCGGCTTTGATGTGTTTCGGCTTAGCTTCAGGAATTACGACGACGGGCGCGTTGAGTTTGATGTTGGATTTGACTGCTGCGGAAACGGCTGGGACTTTCATTGGCGCTTGGGGTTTGTCGCAAGCGATGGCGCGGGGTGTGGCGACGGTTAGTGGCGGTGCTATTTTGGATTTTGGCAGGAGTTTGTTTGGGGTGCCGATGTTGGCTTACGGGTTGGTTTTTGCTGTGCCGGCGGTGGGTATGATTGCTGCTGTTTGGCTGTTGAGTAGAGTGGATGTGGCTGAGTTTCAGGATAATGCTAAAAGTGCGATCGCCACTATTCTTGAAAATGAATTAGACTGAGGTAGAAGACCGGGCGGTTGAAACCGCGTCTATACAGACAAAACCCGCCTCCGCGGGTTGAAGAAAGTTCTCTTCAGTCCGCGGAGGCGGACTTCGTTTTTGTAGACGCGGTTTCAACCGCCGTCTTCATTTTTGGAAATGCGGTTTCAACCGCCGTCTTCGTTTTTGTAGACGCGGTTTCAACCGCCATCTTATCGTACAAACAAATTACAAATGAAAGATTTTTGGAACTCTATTTTAACTTTTTCTCAAACTACTGTCAAGACAATCGGACAGCAGTTTTTGAAAGATTTCGGTTCTGCACAAGCGGATGAAAAGGATGATGGCACTTTGGTTACGCAATCTGACAATTGGGCGGATGCGGAAATTAGAAGTGCGATCGCAATTGCGTTTCCCAGCCACGGGATTTTGAGCGAAGAAGGAGAACACGTTTTCCCCGATACTGAATGGTGTTGGGTTGTCGATCCTTTGGATGCTACCACTAATTTTGCTCGGGGAATTCCAATTTGGGGGATTTCTTTGGGTTTATTGTATCGCGGAACTCCGGTTTTTGGCTGCGTGCATTTGCCCCCAGTGAATCAATTTTTTCACGGTTTTTATGCAGGGGATTTGGCGGGGGATGATGTATTGGCAAATATGCCTCAAGGTGCGTTTTTAAACGATCGCCCGATTCGCCCGAGTCCTGATAAAATGAGCGGAAATCATATTTTTAATTTGTGTTCCCGGAGTGTGGGAATCGGGCCTAATATTCCGAGTAAAATTCGGATGTTGGGGATGGCTAGTTACAATTTTTTGATGGTGGCTTCGGGTGTGGCTATGGGAGGCGTGGAAGCGACTCCAAAAATTTGGGATATTGCCGGGAGTTGGGTAATTGTGAAGGCTGCGGGTGCGGTTTGGTTGCCGCTGGAGTCCCAGGCGATTTTTCCGTTGGAAGTGGGGAAGAATTACGGGAGGGTTTCTTATCCGACTTTGGTGATGAACCGGCAGGAGTTGGTGTCGGTATTTTTGCCGTTTGTCGAGGCTTGGAAGAAGAAGAAAATGGGCTAATATTAAGGTCGCCTCGAACCGAATTGGTTTGATCGTAGTGTAGGGATGCCCCAATCGTACAATTATTAAATAAAACTGCATGGCAGGTGTGACGGAGGAGTCTCCCACGCCTGCCGTGCGGTTTGTAACAAGTATAACCGACCGATGACCGATGGTTAAATTATGCTTGATCTGGTGTATTTTTGCCAATGTGCGATCGGGTGGTTTTGTTTTACGTCGATCGGGTGATGCGGTGCTGGTACAATTTGTGGTAATTTTTCCAGGATGTATTATATCTCTAAAAAAAATTAGACCCGTTTTCAAGTAGAGGCACAAGAGTAAATAGATTTACTGCGCTGTTGGAAAAAGTAAATGAGTGGTATATTGGCTATGTCGAAGAGTTAGCCTGCGGGAAGATACAAGAATAAAGCTTGGAAGAAGCTCGGAAAATTCTGTGATTTGCGATCGCACTAATCACGATAGCACAATTCTCGCATCCGAGTTGCTGACAGCGGCAGCCCCAATTCTACCAGCGTTTCCAAATACTCGTCAGGCGTTTTCGGCGGATTTTTGAGCCTAATTCTTTGTTTCTCGGCTGCTTTGCATAAACCTTGCCAGTTGAAGTTGAGCAAGCGCAAGATAAACTGATCTGGGTGCAGCGGTTCAATATTATATTGCCTGAGTTTGTCAGCAGGAAAATCTCTGAGATTGAAAGTAACGATAAAATCCGCGCTAGAATGAATTGCGGCTGCTAAAACATGGCGATCGCCCGGATCTGGAAGTTCCAACTCTGGTATAATTGGCTCGTAGCCAGTCACCACACAATTTTTAATGCTTGCATTCATCAGATTTTTGGTTCTGGCAAGCTGTTCTAATGTGAGATTTGGATTGTTTTGAAGCACGTTTCTCATCCACTCGCCGTGAATCTCTTCTGTCCACCTCGGCTCAAACACATCACCAACGGCTAATTCCATCAGAAAATCGCGGAGTGCGGCTGAATACAAAACATTAGCATCGCAGACAACTTTTACAATTTCCATGAGTTAGTCGTACAAACCGAGTGCTTCTGATTCTGCGACAAGTTCGTCAAGTATTTTACTTCTTTTGTCATAATCCTGCTTTTTATATTTCATTACATCTTCATAACGTATCCGGCGACAGGTACTTATCATTTTGTAAGGAATTTCGCCAGAATCTAGCAACTTCCACACATACTCGCGGGAGACATTGAGTAAGGCCTCAACCTGCCAGATATCGAGTTCCTCAGTAATTGGAATCAGCTTGACAGTATTGCCGCTGCTTGTCTGTTGCAAAATCGCTAACAGCACGGGTAACGCTGCGGCAGGTATGTCAATTGTCTTTCCCTCTTTTTCGTTTAATATCAATTTGAGGGATTCGCCAGACGGATGATTTTGCAAGTGCGATTCTAAAGCGCGGCTACTGGTTTTGGCAACCGCTGCTTCTGCTGCTGTCGGTAAAACAGGTGCTGAGTCGGGATCTCCGGTGAATGTCATGTTAATTTGGGGGTGAGAATAACAGGCAATCAATTATAATTGTAGCAATTTTATGACGCGATCGCCCAAATCAAGCAAGGAGGTTAACCTGTGGCATACAGCGACTTTACAACTTTAGCTAAAGTTAGAGAATCTTTTAATTTAACGGTAGAAGAACCTTTAAATTTGTTTGTTGATATCCCGGAGGTACAACCAAGTTCTTATTTGCAAACAACTTTAACTGAAAACTTGTCTTTAGCTACCGCAATTAATACCGAAAAGGCTCGCGCTGAGTTAATTATTGCCCCAATTTTATTGGAAGTCAGGCGGCAATTTAATTTTCAAGTTGGTTTTTTCTCTGGTTCAGAATTCAATGTAGATGTAGAAGCCGGCTTGAACGGTTATTGCGATTATATTCTCACCGCATCCAAGGATTCCTATGAAATTCGTGCCCCCGTGATTACTCTCACAGAGGCTAAGAACGAAAGTATTAAATCAGGTTTGGGTCAGTGTATTGCGGAAATGGTAGCCGCCCAATTATTTAATCAGCGCAGCGGAGAGCAAATTGAAATCATTTATGGGGCTGTTACTACGGGTACTGATTGGAAGTTTCTTAAATTGAGTGAGAGTACAATTTATATTGACAAGCGAGACTTTTTTATCAATGAAATTAGTCAGATTTTGGGCATTTTAACAATGCCGTTTCAAGAATTTTATTCTATAGGTCGCACTTGATGCAGCCAGCCAAATAACAGATACTAGGACTGGGACACAACAATGTTATGTCCCAACCACAAAATGAATTAATCACCTCACGCGATTAATTTCGACAGCACATTAGACAACTTAGCACCGAGATTCTCAACAGACTCCTGCTGTTTGGCATCTTTCATTGTACCGTCAGCATTAAATGCTTCAAAAGCTTGAGAAATTGCTTTCTGATCCGGGAGTACAAACACGTTAATATTACCCAGGATCGATCGCAAATGCACCAATCCCCGCAAACCACCAAGTCCGCCTGGGGAAGCACTCATGATTACCGCTACTTTGCCCGTAAATGCCACCAATCCCGGTTCACCCGGTGCTGGGCGCGATACCCAGTCGATCGCATTTTTCAACACAGCCGTAATCGAACTGTTATACTCAGGGGAAGCTATCAAAAACCCGTCATGAGCTACCATCAACTCCTTTAACTTCCGGGCATTTTCTGGGATTCCCTCTTTGGCTTCCAAATCTTCGTCAAATATTGGCAATGGCAAATCGCGCAAATCTACATAAGTAACTTCCGCGCCCGCCGCCCTAGCCCCAGCCGCCGCAACTTTTACCAGCAGTTTGTTGTAGGATGCTTCGCGGGTACTTCCGGCAAATGCAAGTATTTTTGGTCTGTTTGTCATTGATTTTTAGGGATAATTGCTTCCGAGTAAAATTTTACTATTCCGAGTGCTTCCAAACAAAGTCAGCAATGGGTTTGTCTGCGGACAAAGGAGTATCTGTGGGCGAACTGAATACAACGGATCGCATTTTCACCTTCCCGACTCCCAAACGTCTCTCGACGCGACTGGGAATGCCGTAACCGTAAATAATATGCCCTTTCCCCGCCAACACTACAACTTGATAGTCGGGGTTGGCTTTGACAAATTCAGCTATTTTTTCGGCCATAGTTTCATCCCACAAAACTTGGGCTTGCAAAAATCTTTCAAAAGCCGTACTATTTCCCTGTGCTGCCTTTTGGTGCTGTTGGAAAACTTCTAGCAGCATTTGCCGGTATTCGGCGTTGTCGGTGCGAATTTCCGAAATCGGCGGAATGTGCTGTTTGTCCTCTGCTGTGAGGCTTTCTAAACCTTGAGTAGCAACTTTTCTGGTAACTTCGGAAGGGGTATTTAAGGCGAGGATTGGTAGTTGTTTTTCTTTGGCAAACCGCAAAAATGGGGCGTAAGATTCCCAGGGAAAACGCCATCTGCGATCGTACTCTGTTTGCTCGATTAATTGCTGTTCTGTCAGTTTACCAGCTAAGTAGTTGTCGATCGCACTTTGGAACGGACGCTGAAACATCTCCATCGCGATCGCAATTTTACGATTTTGCCGCTGCATTTCTCGAATAATTTTCAGTTGAGCTTGGTGGTCTGCCGCGCTATCGTGAGTTTCTCCGAGATACACAATTTTCGCCTTCACCAACTGTTGCAGAATCTCTTGGTTAGTGTAAGTTTGCTGCGGTTGAGGGTTCGCCGTCGTTTGCGCTGTCGCGACACTGCTGCACAGCAGAAAAATGCTCAGCGATAAGGCGCACAGTTTGATGAGTTTGGTTGTTTTCATACAAATATTATGCCGTTTCTCGCAGCAGCAAGCACAGCCGAACTCTACTATTTTAGCTGAGCAGCTAGAAAGCTCGATCCTTAATTTAACTTCATAATTAGTCGTAATTATCTATATCCATAGAGGATTGTCTTCCCTCTTCCCTCTTCCCTCTTCCCTCTTTCTTCTTCCTTCTTCCTTCTTCCCTCTTTTGTAAAGTTTAGTTGCAGGTACTTGCGCTTCTAGAAGAAGGTGGTAAATTAATAATATGAAGCAAACAAAAAGCTTCTCTGACAGATACAACATCCAGATACCACAGCGAAGTTCACAATAGAATCTAAGGAGTAAAAACGCTGTTTAATCTCACATCTGTCTCATTAAAAACCAATAGCAGCACCCACCAACAAAGCTGATACTTCCTCAAATAATTAGAGGGGAGCAATGCAACTGAATCCGAGGATTATTGCAACTCCGCATCGAAGTTTTAAAAAGAGGAAATCACTCGGTACATATGGCTGGGTGCTGTTGTTGTTAAAAGAGATTTTCCGACGACATATTAATTGTAGGGGCGGGTTAAGCGAGAAAAACTTGCAAGTAACAGAGAATATTTGTACCAAACCCGCCCTCTCTCCTTCTACTGGAAAATAGTCTCGTCTTCCTTTCGCCACGCGGGATCGACAATACAAATAAATATTAGCGGCTCTGTGCCACAGTTGTAAATAAACTGGTTGGCGTTTGGCGGAATGTAAACTGCATCTCCGGCTTCTACGAATTGATTTTCGTCGTCGATGTGCATTTCTCCAACGCCGCTGAGGATATAGTAAACTTCAGAAGTTGTCAGGGAGTGCAGCGCAGAAGTTTGTCCCGCTGGCAAAGTGGCATGGGCTAAACTGTAACGCAACTCGACAGATTGTTTGTCGGGATGCAGCAATTCTCGCAGTTGAGTACCGTCGCCAGCAATAAACTCGTCGCAGGCATTTAGCTTTTGAATTAGCATTCTTTCCACACTCCTGAAAATCTCTTTACCACAACTTAAGTTTAATTTAAAGAGCCAGAGATGTTAAGAATTATGTAAAGCGGCGGCCGGATTTTTTAACCGTAAGTTCCCAATCGCGATCGATAATCAGGACAGTCGATCGCACTTTCAGATAAAGCTATTGTAGGCCGAACGGGACACTTGAGATGGTAATCGCCGGTAAAAAATACGCAGTTAGCACAAGGGATTTGGTGCATCCGCTGAGCTCGACGCAGGGAGTCGGTGACAGTACGCCCGACACTCGAACACACCACAAAAACTAAGCCCCAGGCACAGACAAAACACAGCGGGACTAAAACAGGCTGTATTGCCTTCAGCAGAAAGTACAGCATAGCAACAAAATTTAGGGTAGAAGTCACATATACATTAGAGTAATGGCATTGGCGGGCGATCGACCAAAAAGTTTAAAATCATTTACAGTGCGATCGAGAAACCGGGCAATTATGGGATGATAAGGAACAGTCCTTAAATAAAATTAGAGGAAATCAGTTATGACTCTGCGATTAGGCGATACAGTTCCCAACTTTACCCAAGCTTCGTCTGAAGGGGAAATCAATTTCTACGACTGGGCTGGGGATAGCTGGGTCGTGTTGTTTTCCCACCCGAAAGACTATACTCCAGTGTGTACCACAGAACTCGGTGCAGTGGCCCGTCTTAAGTCGGAATTTGACAAGCGTGGCGTGAAAACCATCGCCCTCAGCGTCGATGATGTGGATTCTCACATGGGCTGGATTAAAGACATTGAGGAAACTCAAAATGTCACCCTCAACTATCCAATTTTAGCAGATGGCGATCGTAAAGTCTCCGACATTTACGACATGATCCATCCCAACTCCCTCAACAACTTAACAATCCGCACCGTTTTTGTAATTGACCCGGAAAAGAAATTGCGTTTGAGCATTACTTATCCAGCGAGCACTGGTCGGAATTTCAATGAAATTCTGCGAGTAATTGATTCCCTGCAACTTACTGACAAATACAGCGTTGCGACTCCAGTTGATTGGAAAGACGGCGACGATTGCGTAATCGTACCTTCGATTACCGACCCCGCAGAGTTGGCAGAGAAATTTCCTAAAGGCTACACGCCGATTAAGCCTTATTTGCGGATGACTCCTCAGCCGAATAAATAGGTTTAGCATTCCTGGACGCAGAACCTAATTATGTAACAATACGGTTCACTTAAGACAGATCCCCCCTAACCCCCCTTAAAAAGGGGGGGACAAGAATGCCCTCAAAGTCCCCCTTGCTTTCGGGGGATTTAGGGGGATCTCCGGGGTATAAATAGTGTTAAGTGAACCGTATTGAATTATGTAAAGTGTGCACTGCACACCTTACCTTTCTAATTCGCGCGTCAAACTAGCTTGTAGTTAGGACTTGAGTCCTTAATCCTGATTTTTGAGGACTCAAGTCCTCACTACAAACAAAGAAATTGCAATCTTGTGTAAACACTTTAGATTTGAGGAAAGGCAAAATGCTGTCATCAACAATTGTGTTGCGAATACCGCCCAAATTGCAAATGACAGACGACGAGTTTTTCGAGTTCTGTCAAATCAATAGTGAGTTACGCATTGAACGCAACAAATCGGGAGAATTGCTAATTATGCCCCCTACTGGTTCGGAGACGGGAAACCGAGAAGGTAATATATTTGGGCCGCTGTGGGTTTGGGCAGAACAAAATGGTACTGGTTTAGTGTTTACTTCGAGTACAGGATTTACTCTGTCAACAGGTGCACAAAAGTCGCCGGATGCTGCTTGGATAAAATTGGAAAGATGGAATGCTTTGTCACCCGAACAAAAGCAAAAGTTTGCCCCGATTTGCCCTGATTTTGTAGTAGAACTCAGGTCTGCTTCTGACAATATCAAGCCATTGCAAGAAAAAATGCAAGAATATATGAGAGAACCCGGAGTGCAGTTAGGCTGGTTGATTGACCGCAAAAATCGCAGAGTTTATATTTACCGTCCCGGTTTGCTAGAGGAATGTTTGGAGAATCCCGCGACAGTCAGCGGCGACCCCGTTTTGCCTGGATTTGTACTCAATATGAGCAAAATTTGGTAGAACTGCTAGCCATAAATATCAACTTATTGTAAGAATTAATAATAGGACGCAAACACGCAAAAAACATGGATATTAAAAACGGCTTTGTAGGCACAATCGGCAACACGCCACTAATTCGCTTAAACAGCTTCAGCGATGAAACTGGCTGCGAAATTCTCGGCAAAGCAGAGTTTCTCAATCCTGGCGGTTCCGTTAAAGATAGGGCTGCTTTATACATCATCAAAGATGCAGAAGAAAAAGGCTTGCTGAAACCGGGCGGCACCGTTGTTGAAGGCACTGCCGGCAATACAGGCATCGGTTTGGCACACATTTGCAACGCTAAAGGTTACAAATGTTTGATTGTGATTCCCGATAACCAATCTCAAGAAAAAATCGATGCTTTGAAAACCTTGGGCGCTGAAGTTCGGACTGTTCCCGCTGTTCCTTACAAAGACCCGAATAATTATGTCAAATTGTCGGGAAGATTGGCGGAGGAAATGGAGAATGCAGTCTGGGCAAATCAGTTTGACAATTTAGCCAATCGCCGAGCTCATTACGAGACAACCGGTCCGGAAATTTGGGAACAAACAAACGGGAAAATTGATGCTTGGGTAGCCGCAACGGGTACCGGCGGCACTTTTGCTGGGGTAGGAATGTTTTTGAAGGAAAAAAACCCTGCTGTTAGAATTGTCTTAGCAGACCCGATGGGCAGTGGGCTTTACAGTTATTTCAAAACTGGGGAAATTAAGACTGAAGGCAGTTCGATTACTGAGGGAATTGGCACCACTCGCGTCACTGCAAATATGGAGAATGCCCCGGTAGACGACGCCATTCAAATTGACGATACTGAAGCTGTCCGGGTGATTTACCAACTGCTGAGGAAAGAAGGGCTGTTTATGGGCGGTTCTGTGGGGATTAATGTGGGGGCGGCTGTGGCTTTGGCGAAGGTTATGGGGCCTGGACATACGATTGTGACGGTACTCTGCGACGGCGGGGCTCGGTATCAGTCGCGTTTGTTCGATCGACAATGGTTGGCCTCAAAAGGTTTATCATCGGATTAATCTGGGCGTGTGCAATGCCGTGTACCTGACAATCGGGGCAGATGTAGCAATTATCAATAGACTAGAATTGCATAAGTCTTTGATTAATACAGAAACCGCAGATATCAAGCAGATGCAACACAGATAAACGCAGATAATTTGAGGAATTCAAAGCGATTGAATGCAATTCAAGTTTAATGCTTTGTGGGATGGGCTTCTAGCCCGTCCAAAGTTTTTAACGACTTTCCTACAATTTGGGCATATATGACGACACCTATTCCCATGATAAAAAAATAGCATATATTCAGCAGAATGTCAAGTAAAAAATATGAAAATTATCGAATCTTTTAGGCAAGTTCTTGTTTGTCAAAACCGCACTTGTCGCAAGCAAAATTCAGCAAAGGTACTGGCAGCTTTTCAGTAATTGTCGCCCTCAGAAGTTGAAGTTGTTGCTAGCAGTTGTTTGGGACAGTGCGGCAACGGGCCGATGGTGTTGGTGCTGCCAGAAGAGGTTTGGTACAATGGCGTTTGCCACGAAGAAGTTGCGGCAATAACTGAGCAACATTTGCGGGGAGGAAAGCCGGTGGAGAGGATGCTTTACCGCAAGTTTCACCGGCTTTTACTCTAGTAATTCTAAGTAGTCGATCGCCCGCGTTTAAGAAAATTCTTCCGCAAACAACCGGCGGAGAATTTCCGTGACTTCGGCGCAAAATCTGGCGTCGAGTTCGATCGCCAAGCGATCGACACTGCTGGAACCGCCTACAGCTTTTTCTGCCCGCAAAGTCATGGCTAAGGTTCTGAGTTTTGCCGGCTTTCGGGCCGCCTTCGGCCGCTCGTCAACAAACCGCACTAAAGCCACATAAACTGTTTCTAGCGTTCCCCTGATCGAGCTCAGTCCGTAACCCAATTTTGAGATAATTACTGGAGAAGTGATAAGGCTATCCATCCCCAAAGTTTTAATTGCTACGTCCACATATCGAGCGCTGTCGTGTCCCATTGCTCTGACAATGCTTTCTAAGCTGTTCCACTGAGATGCTTTCATGCGCGATCGCTGTTCGATGTGGAAGTGCCATCCTAACATGGAAATCAGCCTGGTTAAGTCATAAGCAGATACGGAATTTTTTTGTTTGGTGCTGTTTAATGCGGCACTTAGCAGCACTTGTTTTTTGGTGAGATCGAAGATTCTGGGGTTGTTGTGATAAGAATTTTCGCCGTAATCGCCGCGAAAAATTAGGTCATTATTGCCAGTAGCGCTCTTCAGCCATTGCTCTAGTCCTATGCGAGTATCGAAGCGTTTGAACATCGCAGCTAAGGAGTTTGAACTTGCTATATTTGAGGCATAGCTAATCATGTCTTTTGCTAAATCATAAAAGTAAAAATCTTGTTTTAGCCCGTTGCCATCTCTAACAACGCAGTTGTCAATGTCGCAGTCTGGATATTTGATATTTACTTGACTGACGATATTAAGGAGCCCGATAATTTTAGTGCCACTCCAAAACTCAGCATTGGTAAGTGCGTTTTTTCCCAGCCACTGCGCCTGAATTTTGCCGTCTACAAAAGTACCAATGCAAACGCAGGCTTGTTTGATGTCTTCGTGAAGAAAATTTAAAGATTGAGGGTCAATTTGAGGTAGTTCTCCGAGGCTGGGAAAGGCGGTAAGTTTGAGGCGGTTATTGGGTTCTGGAATGTAGCTAATTACTTTTAAGCCGTCGGGTTTCTGTTTGAGATAATCGGGATAGTTTTTAATTTCTTGCTGGTAAGGGGATTTTTCAATGCCCCGATCTAAAAATGCTAGTTTGTTTATGTTAGCTTTGGCATCTATTTCCATTTGGAGGTATTGTTTGTAGATGCGTGCTCGGTCTTTTGCGAGTTCGAGGGAGCTGAGGTTCATGATAATTGTTGGCAGCTTGTTACGAATAAGTAAATCACTATACTAGGATTTACGCAAACAAACCGGGTTACTCTGCAAAATTTTGGGTTAGGGAACGAAAAATTAATGAAGAAACCGGGCTGCAGACAGTAACTCCGTCCAGGACTATATATCTGAGTTCGGGCCCTGCGATCAAGCTTTTTTGCCGCGTACTTGGATGCGTTTGTCGGTTTTTTGTTTCTTAATCCAAGAGAGAAATTTCTGGAGTTCAGGGTCATTTTTGAGCTTTTCCACGGTGTTGAGCTCTTGGGCGAGGTGTTTGTTGTCAAATAGAGAGTGAATCTGGCGGTGACAGGCTGAGCAAATGTCGATTGTCGGGCTTGGATCTTCGTTTTTCCGCTTGGTGTTTTGTTTGGGGATGAGGTGATGGGCGGTTAATGCTTCCATTTGTCGATCGCACAATTCGCACTGCATAATTTTCTCAATGCTGCTGGATAGGAGAATTGCTAATTTTAGTTTAGCGCGATCGGCTATGAGAGGGTGAATGAAAGGCGATTGCACTCTCCAAACAATAAAAAACCCCCCAATTGGGGGTCAGACAAATCTCTTGTGGCAGAGGCCGGAAAGCCTCTGGGATCACAAAATATACAGCAGCAAAAACAAAATAATCCAAATCACATCCACAAAGTGCCAGTAAATCTCAGTCGCTTCGATTCCGAAGTGGTGCTCGCTAGAATAATGACCTTGCGCGCGCGATCGCCACACCACCCCCGCCATCAGCAGCACTCCAAACGTAACGTGCAAGCCGTGAAAAGCAGTCAAAACGTAAAAGCAACTGGCATACAAATTCGTCGTCAAGCCAAACTCTAAATGAGTGTATTCGTAAACCTGACCTGCCAAGAAAACTGCGCCCATAGCAATAGTTACGAGCAACCAATTCCGCATTCCGGCGGCATCATTCTTTTTGATTGCAGTATCAGCATTGTGAATCACAAAACTGCTAGAAATCAAAATCAGCGTATTAATTCCCGGCAGCAATAACTCTCGCGCTGGCGTACCTTCAGGAGGCCACACGGGGGCCATCGCCCGATAAATCAAATACGCGGCAAACATACCGAAAAATATCATGCCTTCAGCGCACAGGAACACAATTACACCTAACATTCGGTGGTCGGGATGCTCGACACCGTGTGCTTCTACTTCGCCCTCGTGGTGGTAATTTAGGGCTGTTTTTGTCGGATCGATCGCGGGAATTTGCATAATAAATTGCTAGTTGGTAATGGGATTTTGAAGGAAGAGGGAAGAAGGAAGAAGGAAGAGGGAAGAGGACATTAGTGCCAACAATTGCCTGAAAATCTTTGTATCTCTCGTTTATAGCGGAGTCTCGATCCCCCTAAATCCCCCTTAAGAAGGGGGACGAAAGAGTGTGTCCGGTTCCCCCCTTCTTAAGGGGGGCTAGGGGGGATCGAGAGCTTAATCGTCAGATAGCAGATCCGTACTACGTTAGACGTGTTTGTTGACATTAATAACTGATGACTGATGACTAATAACTATTCGCCATCTTGACTTTCATCAGCCGGAGAATCAACATCTACCTCTGATTCAGGAGCGACCAAAGTTGCAGTACCGCCAAAGAAAGTTGAAGCTTGAGCCTCCGCAATAGGAATACCTGTTTTCTGGGCGTTGCGGGTGGCATTTTCCCTCAGCTTGAGCCTGAGACGTTCCCCTGTATTCTGAATTTTTTCCATGCCGTAATCGTAAGGCCCCGTTGCCAATACCGGCACTCCTTCAAAATTTTCGATCGGGGGTGGCGAAGTCGTCATCCATTCCAAACTCAAAGCTTGCCAAGGATTGTCACCTGCTTTCGGGCCGTACCTCCAGCTCCAAATCACATTAATGATAAACGGGATTGTAGACACTGCCAGCATATAAGCACCGACAGTACAAATGACATTAATTGTGGTAAATTTCGGGTCGTACATTGCCACCCGCCGGGGCATTCCTTGCATCCCCAAAGCGTGCATCGGCAGGAAAGTTACAGTAAAGCCAACATAGGTTAAAACAAAGTGAACTCTACCCCAAAATTCGTTAAGCATCCGCCCCGTCATTTTGGGGAACCAGTGGTAAAAAGCAGCGTAAATGCCAAACACTGAGCCGCCAAACAGCACGTAGTGCAGGTGAGCGACGACAAAATAAGTGTCGTGAACGTGAATGTCGAAAGGTACGGAAGCTACCATGATCCCGGTGATGCCGCCGAGGACAAATGTTGAGATAAAACCCATCCCAAATAGCATGGCGCTGACAAGCCGGAGTTTTCCTCCCCAAATAGTTGCCAACCAGCTAAATATTTTAATCCCAGTTGGTACGGCGATGATCATAGTTGTGATCATAAAAAACATCCGCAGCCAGCCGGGAGTGCCGCTGGTAAACATATGGTGAGCCCACACGATCAAGCCCAAAAAGCTGATCGCAAGACTGGAATATGCGATCGCCAAATAACCAAAAATTGGCTTGCGGGAATGCACCGGCAAAACTTCTGAAATCACCCCGAAAAAGGGCATAATCATAATGTAAACTGCCGGGTGCGAATAAAACCAGAATAAATGCTGGTAGACGATGGGATCGCCGTTGCCTGTCGGGTTAAAAAATGCCGTTCCTGCTAACAAGTCAAACGACAGCAAAATCAAAGCTGCGGCTAAGACTGGAGTAGCAATCAAAGTCAGCGCTGAAGTCGCAATCATCGCCCAGCAAAACAAAGGCATTTCATTGAGACTCATGCTGGGAACGCGCATGGTAAAGATGGTAATGGCAAAATTTACCGCCCCCAAAATCGAAGAAGTTCCCAGAATCAAAACGCTGAGAATCCAAATTTCTTCTCCGGCTTGAGCAGTAACTAAGCTCAAAGGCGGATAGGAAGTCCAACCCGCCTGCGGAGCTCCGACCAAAAAACTGCTCAACAGCAATATGCCGCCTACGGGAATCATCCAAAAGGCAACGGCATTCAGGCGGGGAAATGCCATGTCTTTTGCCCCAATCATTAAGGGGATCAAAAAGTTAGCAAATCCGGCGCCGGCGGGTACGATCCACAGGAAGATCATCACCGTGGCGTGAACAGTAAATAAACTGTTGTAGAGTTCGGGGGTGACAAAATCGGAGTCGGGGGTGGCGAGTTCTGTTCGAACTATAGTTGCCATCACGCCGCCGATTAGATAGAAAATAAATGTTGTTACCAGGTATTGAATACCGATGACTTTGTGGTCGGTATTAAAAGTGAAGTAGTCGCGCCAATGTCTATCGGCGGGAGCTGTTCCGCGAGCCTCAGTGTTTGCACTTTCTTGGAACTGTGCTTGTGTCATAGTTATTAGTCATTAGTTATTAGTCATTAGTTATTAGCTCAGGATCAAAGACCCAGTGCCAGGAACTAATGACTATTTTTAGTGATGAGTTGGGTGAAGTTGTTCTAGGGTTTCGGAATTAATTTTTATTTCCCTGACGTAGGGAGCCAAAAATTCACCGTCTGACAATTCCCCAGGATTGACTGCAACTGCTTGCTCTAAGTTTTGACTGCTAGCAACTTGCTGGCTTTGCAGCCAACCGTCGAATTCTTCGGGCGTGTGAACGACTGCTACAGCTTTCATCGCTCCGTGATAAGCGCCGCACAATTCAGCACAAACAACCCGGTATTCGCCGGTTTTAGTTGGTGTAAATCTCAGTTCGCTCGGCCGCCCGGGAATTGCATCTTGTTTGAGGCGAAATTCCGGCAGCCAAAATGCGTGCAGCACGTCTTGAGCTGAGATATTTAGCTGTACGTCGCGGTTGACTGGCATATGCAGTTCGCCAGAACTAACGCCGCTTTCTGGATAGCTAAATATCCAGGCGTACTGCAAACCTGTGACATTTACAACTAAGTCTGCTGGTTTGTCTTCATTTTCTGGGGAAGCGCCGACGCCTAGAGCAACAAGTTTTCTAGACGGAATTTGTGGGGCGTTTTGGGGTGTATCTGAGAGTGTGGCTGCGATCGCACTTCCCCGCATTTTAGAGTGCGCTTGCATGGTGCCGTGGTCGTGATTGCCCATCGGATCGAGGCCTCCCATTGAGTTGTAAATCTCAAAACTGTAGACTCCGATTCCTAAAATAATCACCGCCGGCACGGCTGTCCAAAGAATTTCTAAGGGAAAGTTGTCATGCCAAGGCGGCCCGTCTGTGTTGTCTCCTGGACGACGGCGGTATTTAATTGCAGCAACGATCAGCACTCCCTGGACCATGATAAATAATCCAGTGGAAATGGTCATCATTGTATTGAAAAGTGCGTCTATGTCGGATGCTTCATCAGAGGCGGCGATCGGCATTAAACCGTGATTCTGCCCGTACCAGAGACTGATCAGAGTCACTCCGATGCCGGCGAGCATGGTGATGATGGAACTTGGAATGTTCACGCTGGTACTTCTTAATAGCGACACTTCTTCGCTTGAAAAATGAAGGAAGCGCCTCTGGGTTATCAATTTTTAATTGTAAATGGTATTTTTAGTAAAATGTCTATCTTAAGGGTTACTTAAGGCTTAGTATGTTTGACCGATCGCCCGCGCGCATAAATAAATACGTCTTTTGTACCTTGACAAAAATGACAAAAAATGGTAAGCAATCGCTCTGTTTGGCTGCTAAATTTGAGATTGTTTCTCAAACACCATCAAATGCTGCTGGGGTAACATATCTTTTGTCTCTTTCCATACTAAACCCACGGCTGCCATTTCTTTTTTCACCTGCTTCTGCGTCATTTTGTGCAAACCTTTAATGGGAATCAGCGGGTTTTCGCCCCGATACTCGATCGATACCGTGCGGCCTCCCGGTTTGAGTGCTTTCACAATTCCTTGCATCATTTCTCTGGGATATGCAAATTCGTGATAAGCATCCACCATCACAACTAAATCTACGCTGTTTTCCGGCAAATTCGGATTGTCGATATTTCCCAAAACTGGCTCAACGTTAGCGATATTTTTTTCTTGTTTATTCAATTGCAGAAAATTAATCATTTCCGGCTGCACGTCAACGGCCAAAACCTTTCCTTCAGGAACTAAGGGAGCAATGCGAAGGATTGTCGATACTTCCCAAAACTGGCTCAACGTTAGCGATATTTTTTTCTTGTTTATTCAATTGCAGAAAATTAATCATTTCCGGCTGCACGTCAACGGCCAAAACCTTTCCTTCAGGAACTAAGGGAGCAATGCGAAAGCTAAAATATCCCGTTCCCGCTCCAATGTCTGCTACAATATCGGTTGGTTTTAAATCGAGATTGTTGACTAATCGAGCTGATTTTTCTTCCATGCCGCGAGACGGTCTTTCCAGCCAACCAGCGCCTTGATATCCCATGACTTGGGCAATTTCTCTACCCATGTAAAATTTGCCGATGCCGTCGGGATTGTGGACGGTTCGCTGCTGATAAATTGGGTCGCCATTTGCGGTTTTACTTGCTTCTGCTGCTGCACAGGCATTCAGCGGCAACAGGCAAATTATTGCTAAGATAATTGCTGCTAGATGTTTGAGAAATTGTCGGTTTTTCACGATATTTCTGATTTTGTGTTTAAATTTATTTCTCGTTCCCTGGCTCTGCCTGGGAACGCAGATCCGGAGGCTCTGCCTCGGTAATATCCAGAAGAGTTCAAGATTTAGCTGACAGCGGATTCTAACAATTTAATTGTACCAGAGTCAGCGTCGATTTCGACTTCTTGACCGATCGGCAAAGTGAACTGCTCCCGGATGTGTCCCACCATCGAACCATACCACGCAGGAATCTTCAAAGGGCGAATGTGGTCGGACAAGACTTGAGGTAAGGTTAGGGACTCTTGGGGTTTTTCAGCTTCGCACTTGGTACACTGTCCGAAAATAAAACCGGATATTTTATCGAGAATGCCCGCTAATTTGAGCTGCGTCAACATTCTATCGATGCGATAAACTTCTTCGCCAACTTCCTCGACAAACAAAATACTATTTTCCCACTGCGGTAAATATGCAGAACCCACCATTGCTGCTATTACTGATAAATTGCCGCCGATTAGTTTTCCCCTAGCTGTGCCCCGCCCGATTGTTTGAACTTGCACGCTTTTGGAGTTTTGCATCGTCACAGAACCTCCGTCAAACAAAACTTTTTTGACGTAATCCACTGTAAAGGGACTCCAAGTTGACGCACCTAAAGGGCCGTGAAAAGTAACTCTATTAGTCTTAGCATAAATCGCCAATAACAGCGCAGTAATATCGCTAAATCCCATAATAATTTTGGGATTGTTGCCGATAATATCGTAATCCAGGAGCGGCAATATCCGAGCACAGCCCCAGCCGCCCATCCCGGTAAAAATAGCTCGCACTGAGTCATCGGCAAAGGCTGCGTTCACATCGGCGGCGCGATCGGCATCCTTGCCGGCTAAATAGCCGTAGCGGTCGTAAAAATGCTCTCCCAATTTAACTTTTAAACCCAGCTTTTCGATAACTTTAAAAAAATCCTCGATTTCTTTTTTGTAGTTGAAAGCGGCAGGATTGATTAAAGCTATAGTATCACCAACTTGCAGGCGGCGCGGCTTAACGATCGCACTTTTGGGAGATAGGTTGGTTTGGGCGAGCGGCAAAAGCTGAGTACCAATAGCAGTCAGCCCAAAAGTTGTGAGCAAAGCACGGCGGCGGAGAGTCATAGCTGTTAGGTAATTTTTGCTATAATTGTATAGGAAAATTTCTGCAATATCAGTTGAAAATTGCCAGTTTTAAATGAAAACAGACACTAAAATCTCAGCTAAAAAATCCTGGGCTCAAGCTTTAGCTCGTCCGGCTGCGGAATTTCCGCTGACTCAGTTATCCGTTAAAAGCGGTAAAATTCCCGCAGGATTGCGCGGCACTCTCTACCGTAACGGGCCCGCACGTTTGCAACGCGGTGGCATGAATGCAGGACACTGGTTTGATGGCGATGGTGCAATTTTGGCTGTACATTTTACCGATGCGGGTGCTGCGGCTGTCTATCGCTACGTGCAGACAGCGGGATATCAAGCTGAGGAAAAATCTGATAAATTTCTCTACAGTAATTATGGCATGACAGCACCGGTGCCTCTGTGGTTGCGGTGGGCTAAATCTGTTAAAAATGCTGCCAATACTTCCGTTTTAGCTTTGCCCGATCGCCTTTTAGCTTTGTGGGAAGGCGGCTTGCCTCACAGCCTCGATTTGCAAACTCTGGAAACTCGCGGAACGGACGATTTAGGCAGTTTAGAGAGTGGATCTTCTTATTCCGCTCACTGCAAGCGCGATCCGATTACTGGCAATATTTTTAACTTTGGAATTACACATGGTGCCAGTACAAAGTTGAATCTGTATAAAAGCGATGCTACAGGCAAAATTGTGCAACAAGCAACTGTTGCTTTAGATGGAATTCCCATGATCCATGATTTTGTTTTTGCGGGAAAGTATCTCATATTTTTTGTACCGCCGGTGCGACTCAAATTTTTGCCAGTATTAGCTGGGATTAGCAGTTTCGGCGACTCTTTTGAATGGAAACCGGAGTTAGGAACCCAGATCTTAGTTGTTGACTCGGAAACTCTATCTTTAGTTAGTCGCGGCGAAACCGATTCTTGGTTTCAGTGGCATTTTGCTAACGGTTTTGTCAAGGAAGATGGTTCGGTGGCTGTAGATTTTGTGCGCTTCGCTGACTTTCAAACTAATCAGCGACTGAAAGAAGTAGTGGCAGGCGAAACTCGCACCGATGCGGAGGGGACTCTGTGGCGGGTGCATCTCAATCCTCTGACGGGGAAAGTGACAGCAACAGAAGAATTGCTGGATCAACCTTGCGAATTTCCGGTTGTACCTGCTTCAGAAATCGGGCAAGCGTCGCGGTATATTTATCTGGCAATGTATCGGCCTGACGTTGATATTGTACCGGAACGTTATGGTGCGATCGCCCGTTTGGACACGCAAAGCCGCAATCTCACAATTGCCGACTTGGGCGAAAATCGCTATCCCACAGAGCCCATCTACGTTCCAGATGTTTCCTCGGAGAAAGGTTGGATAGTAACAGTTGTTTACGACGGCAATTCTGACAGCAGCGAAGTCTGGATATTTGACAGCGACGGACTTTCCCGCGAACCTGTTTGCCAGCTAGAATTGCCCGGTGTTATACCTTTGAGCTTTCACGGCACTTGGAAATCCGCCGTCTGAGAAGATTGTAAAGAAGTGTTGCGGAAAATTTATTAAAAATTGTTGCCGCTTCTCTGTCAAGTTGTTAAGGTATGTGTAGATAGGAAATTCTCATATCTAGGAGGTGTGGAATTGATAATCTGCATTGCTCAATTATCCTGTGCCAATTCGCACGAATCCCTGGCGATTGTAAGTCGCGGCTGCACAGGATATCGTCTGCCTCTGCGGACTAAAAAAAGGGGTAATTAAGCCCTGGCGAATAACCAATCCCGGCGAATATTCCCGGCGAATAAATTCGCGGCTACACAGTCAAAGTCCGCCTTCGCGGACTGAAGAAAGAGGGGTTCTCCAACCCCAGTAAATGACAAATTCGCGGATCACCAATCCCCGGCGAATAAATTCGCGGCTACACAGGCAAAGTCCGCCTCCGCGAACTCAATAAAAAGCGGTAATAAAGCCCGCTTGGCCATGATTTCCGACTAGGTTTGCCCATCTCAGGTTTGTCTGCTTGAATGAGGTTGAATTATCAGATAATTGACTGATTTCTGGCAAACCAAAAGTTTAGTTCAACTCACGCGCACGTTAGCGATTCAAAAGTTTTTAGTTTTGAGTTAACCCCACAAGTAAATGAGGTCTATCGAAACAAGATAGCCTTTTCAACAATTATGAATTATGAGTTGTTACCGCCAAAACATTCAACTCATAACTAATAATTCACAACTCACAACTCATAACTCCGTGCCGCGGTGAGCATCTACCAAAAGGTTTAATCTATGCAACTTCAAGGAAAAACAGCTCTTGTTACAGGAGCTTCGCGCGGAATTGGGCGATCGATCGCCCTGGAATTAGCCAGACAAGGAGTCAAACGTTTGTTGATTGTGGCGCGCAACCGCAGGCAATTAATTGAACTGGCAGAGGAAATCGATGTTTTTGGTACAGAAGTAGTGCCGTTAGCTTTGGATTTAACTCAGTCAGTAGCGGTGAATATTGCGATCGCCCAAGCTTGGCGAGATTGCGGCCCGATTCACCTGCTAGTCAACTGTGCAGGCGTGGCGCACCAAGCATCATTCTTGCGTTCCCCGCTACCGTTAATCGAGGAAGAAATCGCCTTAAATTTGCTCGGAACCTACACAATTACCCGCTTGATAGCGAGGCGAATGGCAGCTCAAAAAGACGGAACAATCGTCAATGTTTCGAGCTTAATGGGAAAAATTGCCGCTCCGACAATGGCCACTTATTCTGCTACCAAATTTGCCATTTTGGGATTCACCCAAGCTTTACGCAGCGAGTTAACTCAGTACAATGTTCGAGTCACAGCTTTATTGCCATCTCTAACAGATACCGACATGGTGCGAGACTTGGAGCAATTCCGCTGGGTAGTGCCCACAACTCCCGAAAAAGTTGCCCTAGCACTTGTCGCGGGATTGCACAAAGATGCGCCGGAAATTTTAGTGGGATACCAAAGTCATCTAGCAGTTTGGTGTCACCGAATTGCGAAATTTTAGTGGGATACCAAAGTCATCTAGCAGTTTGGTGTCACCGAATTGCGCCTTGGTTGCTGGATTTTGTGTTGCGGATGGCGACTCCCGAACTTCGGGATAAATCGCGGGGCCGTAAATTGCGGGAGGCTTTAGCTAGCGGGCGATAAACTAATGTAGCGTGCTTAGGTTGCACCTTACGGCTATATGTAGGGTGCAACCTAAGCACCTTACAGCTATTAATCTTGCCTCTAATACCAATTTTTTATGAGGCTGCATAGAATCCGATCCCCCCTAGCCCCCCTTAATAAGGGGGGGACAAGATTCCGATCAAAGTCCCCCTTGCTTTCGGGGGATTTAGGGGGATCGAGATATGTGCAACTTCACATTAAATTGGTATAATAACTTTGGAACAATGATATCATTTCCACTCCCCTTGCAAGGTAAAAGCCGCCCAATAATAGGGAGATTGCCATTTTTTATCCTGCATCATTTCCATCTGCGCCGCCCTCAAAGCTGCCGCCGGCGCTAACTTTTGTTGCTGCATTTTTTGATAAAACTTTTGCATTAACACAGCCGTACCTTCATCATCCACACTCCACAAACTCACCGCCACCCGCTGAGCCCCTGCATACATAAAACCCCTGGTTAATCCCACCATTCCTTCGCCTTTGATATTCTGACCCATTCCGCTTTGACAAGCACTTAAAACTACTAATTTTGCTGCTAGTTTCAAGTTAAAAATATCGGTGAGACGCAAGAAGCCATTGACAGGATTCCCCTTGTCATCTACCATCGACATCAGAATGCCTGACAGTTCGGGATTTTGACTGTTTGCCATGCCGTGGGTGGCAAAGTGCACGATTTGATAATTGGCTAAATTGCTATTAGTTGCAGTAGGGCGACTGGCGGCAAAATCAAAGCTTTGAACTCCCGAAGCGGTCGGAACTAAAGCTAAAATATTTTGGGCTTCTTGGCGGGTAAAGGGGAGGCGATTGGGCGGCCATGCCATATTAGAAGCACGGAGCGATCGATTTAAACCGAGGTTATTTGATTCTAACTTTTCGGTGGTTGCTGGGGTAAGTTGTCCTTTGACTCTTTCATCGTCTGGACTGAAGACTGGATCGGCTAAAATTGCTAAAGTTTGGTTGGGTGGTTTTCGGTCAGCGTAATTTTGCCGGAGAATGGCGAGAGTTGAGGCGGAAGGCAGGGTAATAATTTCATGTTGGGCGATTAAGGGAAGATTGGCATTTTCTCCGGCTTTTGGTGGCAGAGTTAAAGCTGCAAATGGAGTATAGTGCAGTACGCCGTCGGGAACAATTAAGAGGCGTTTTTGTCCTAATTGGGCGGCGGCTGGTTGTAAAATTAATTTGCCCAGATTGGCACTCGCTTCGGCAACTTTTTGGGGAATATCTCTCTGGATTGGGCTAGTTACTGCGTCTCGGAAATTGCGGGCGGCTGTTTCAATGTCGGCGCGTTTTGGCAATTCATAGCTAGTTAGTCCGGTTGATGTCACAACCCACAAATAACTGCGGTCTTTGCCGAGGGAATACTGCAATAAAATCGTGTTTTCATCGAGAATCTGTTTCTGAATTTCTGGCAGTGTTAAAGGTTGGGGTTGGGTGAGGGCAGCGTAGCGGGGGCTGGCGGTACGAATCCCGGTTTGAAGTTGCTGATATTGTTGCAAAAGTGCGAGGCGCTGTTTGTCGATTTCATCGATTTTAGTTGCGTTGGGGTTGGGGCTGCTGATTGTTTCGATGCGCTGTTTTTCAATAGCATCTAGTTGCTGTTGCAAGCTCTTTTCTTGTTGCAGTAAATCGGGGGAAATACCTTCGCGAATGTTGGCGTTACTTTCTTGGAGGAGTTCGAGGAGGCTGCGGGCGCGAGAACGTTCGCTGGCTTCTAAGGCTTTTGTATCATAACCGGATTTAGGATTAGTTTTATGCAGTTGCATTAACAGGTCGATGTAGAATTCGTAGTAGTTTTGTACTGTGGCAAAGTATGAGGTGCGGAGTTCTGGGCTGGCTATTTTGGTGCGGAGGTTTTCGAGGATTTTGAGAGAGTATTCAATGTTTTTGAGGGCTTCGGTAAGATTGTTTTGGTCACGTTTGACATAAGCTATGTTGAAAAGGGTGAGAGCTTCTTTTCCAGTGTGGCCGACGGCCCGACTCAGGGGAAGAGATTGGCTAAAATACTCTAAAGCTTTCTGCTTGTCTCCGATATCTTCATAGATTCTGCCAATGTTGTTGAGGGTGGTAGCTTCCCCAGAGCGATCGCCGACGGCCCGACTTAGGGAAAGGGATTGATTGTAATATTCTAAAGCTTTTTGTTTCTCTCCCAATTCAGAGTAAACAAACGCGATGTTGCTGATGGTAATCGCTTCGCCGCGACGATCGCCGACTGCTTGTTTCAGGGGAAGGGATTGGCTGTAATATTCTAAAGCTTTCTGTTTTTCTCCCAAATCTGAGTAAACCAAGCCAATGTTGTTGAGGGTGATAGATTCCCCGCGACGATCGCCGACGGTGCGACTCAGGGGAAGGGATTGGCTGTAATATTCTAGGGCTTTTTGTTTTTCTCCCAAATCAGAGTAAACCAAGCCAATGTTGTTGAGGGTACTCGCTTCCTGTGAGCGATCGCCGACGGCCCGACTTAGGGAAAGGGATTGGCTGTAATAGTCTAAAGCTTTCTGTTTCTCTCCCAATTCTGAGTAAACAGTCCCGATGATTCTGAGGGTGATAGCTTCCCCGCGACGATCGCCGACGGTGCGACTCAGGGGAAGGGATTGGCTGTAATATTCTAAAGCTTTCTGTTTCTCTCCCAATTCTGAGTAAACAGTCCCGATGCTGCTGAGGGTGATAGCTTCCCCGCGACGATCGCCGACGGTGCGACTCAGGGGAAGGGATTGGCTGTAATATTCTAAAGCTTTTTGTTTCTCTCCTAATGCTGAGTAAACAGTCCCGATGCTGCTGAGGGTGATAGCTTCCCCGCGACGATCGCCGACGGTGCGACTCAGGGGAAGGGATTGACTATAATACTGTAGCGCTTTCTGTTGCTCTCCAAACTCTGAGTAAACAGTCCCGATGCTGCTGAGGGTGATAGCTTCAAGCGATCGATCGCCGACGGTGCGACTCAGGGGAAGGGATTGGTTGTAATACTGTAGCGCTTTCTGTTTCTCTCCCAAATCGTCGTAGATTCTGCCAATGTTGTTGAGGGCGAGAGCTTCTCTTCCTGGATTGCCGATCGCCCGACTCAGGGCAAGGGACTGGCTGTAATATTCTAAAGCTTTCTGTTTCTCTCCTAATACTAAGTAAACAGTCCCGATGTTGTTAAGGACGAGAGCTTCTTGCGATCGAGCGCCCGCTTCTCGATACAGTTTTAATGCTGCTTCATATTTGACGATCGCACTTGTTAAAGCTTCCTTTGTTCCTTGTTGGTAGAGTTTCTCTGCTTCTGCATATACTTTGTCAGCAGCCTCGCTACTGTTAGTTTGTGCTGTTTGTACGACTTTACCAACGGGCACGGCTGCTGGCACTGGCTGACTTAACTGAACCGAAAGTGCGATCGACATACCAGCCAAAAACCATTGAGTGCGATCGAACATAGCCACCCCTTTTGTATTTTTGTCAATTTTAATCACTAGCCCGCTTAGTGTAAAGGCAGGAAGAAGTAAGGGCGATCGGCATTTTTGCTAGAGTGAACGAGTAGTGCGATTCCCGGCAGGATAGCTACGCCGCGCGTACTTTTTCCCAGCATGAACAACATCCTAACTACCCCCGATCCCGTAACCAGCCACTGGGATTGCCCCGAATGCGGCGGCACCGGTATCCTCAGCCCAGAAATTTGCCCTGTTTGTCTCGGAGCAAAATACATCGATCTCGCTACAATAACGAACTGGATGCTCGATTTCATGGAATCTCGCGGCTGCAATCAAGCTGAGATCGATCGATTGCGAACCGAAAGCCCAGACCCCCTAACATTAACTTTTTGCCTCGAAGTTTGTATCGCCCTTAAATAAACAACGACATCAAGTCTGCTTAATTGCTTATAAATCATTTACGGGCATCGGGCATGGTCGGAAAAAAAACGCACTCTACAAGTTGATTTAACTGAAACGAAATAACGCCCAATTCCCTATTCCCAATGCCCTATTCCCAATATTCAGTGTCCCTTAACCGGATGTTGCCCGTAAAAAGGCAAAGCATCCGACCAATCAGGACGACTTCCCATTTGCCACTCCAAATAAGCCAATTCCAACACACTAGAAACCGACCAACCCAACTCGCTACCAACTTCAATTAACTGATAAGAATTCCCCCAATTATCCAACTTTTCCTGCCAAGATTCAGGAGTCATCACCGTATCAGGAAACAACTCACTTAAACCAGAATCTTTGTTAACTGAATAAACCGCCCCAAACAATTGTCCCCGCTGTGCACGCATTTGCAGCGCCATATCCTGATTTGAGATAGATTTTTTACTGCTGCTGCAAGCGACAGCCGCCAAAGTTGAAACCGCAAAAACCGGAATATCCAACTGTTGAGCCAAAGTCCGCGCCGTCACCATACCCATGCGAGTCCCCGTGAAACCTCCGGGCCCCTTCGCCACTGCAATAAAAGCCAAATCCGCCCAAGTTTGCGGCTGAATAAACTCGACTAAATACTGATGCAAATGAGTTGCTAAATCGCGATCCAAATTCCAAGTTTGACAGCGAGAATCCCCGGCAAAATTGCTGATGGCTAAACCGAGTTCGCGACTAGCTGTGTGCAGGGCTAAGCCGTATTTTTTAACTGATGTTCCGTCTTGGGGATTGCTATTCACGATTACTGATAATTTTCCTTAACAAAAAACAGCGGCAAAGCCACAACTAAGCAACCCAAAAGAATACCAAATATTCCCGTATTTAAAATCCTTGAATTACCCATGCTACCAGTTATTAAAAACAGCAATACTAAACTGGCAAATAAATTTTTATTGGCAAATTCTTTGTGTTGGGAAACTTGATGCTTCACCGTCATAAAACCAGATGCAACTATTAGGGCGAATAGAGAATTAAAAATGACTATTTGAGAGCCAAAGATAAACCAAACTAAGGCAAACATTAGCGTATCTAGCCAAAAATCCTGAGTTTTCAACTTCGGCAGCCAAAATTCTTGGGTAGCAACAGGGGCGATTTTCTTGACTAATTGATTGTGTTGCAGCCGCACGAGTTTGTTTCTCAATTGAATCTTGGGATCGATTTGCAATATTTGCTTCCACTCCGGGCGACGAGAATTGTTGAGTCTTCCCAACAGCTTCACGGCTGCGACTTTATTTAACTCCAAATCGGTGAGTCTGGTGGCAATTATTTGAGATAAGTGCGGATAGTAAACGGGGTTGTCTTCGGTTCTGTTGATGACGATATTGAGCTGTTGCTTGGCTTGACTGACTTGGATTGTAACATTGTACGGGGCGATCGCATCTTGTAAAGCTTGCTGAATTTCGGCTTGCTGTTCCCGACTGAACAGCGCAGGTGCGGCGGCGAGTGCAGGCTTCGATTCTGCGCCTGTTTCCGGCGCATCGAGCACAGGTTGCGCGTCTAAATACACCGGCTTGGGGTTCAACTGCCGGATGACTGCTGAGGCTGAACTGTAGCGCCGATTGGTGGCACTTTGAAGCATGGTGTCGAGGATTCGGCCGAAATCATCGCTAACAGCAGTCTTCAAATAATTTCGCCAAGCCCAAGAATCCTCGGCGCTGTCGAACAAATCGAAGGGAGGAATGTGAGTCAGCAAGTGAATGCAAGTAACGCCCAAACTGTAGATATCGCTGGCAAAAACTGCTTTCCCCATCAATTGTTCTGGGGCTGTATAAGCAGCGCTGCCGATAATTGTACCTGTTTGCGGCAACCCGGTTGCTGTTACTTTCTTAGCTGCACCAAAGTCTACTAAAACAATATCTTTTTGGAAAGGAGAGGGGTTATAGGAACTTTCTAAGGCGGGTAAAGGAGTTGGAGATAGTCGGCGGCGAATGATATTTTCTGGTTTGATATCGCGGTGAATAACTTTGGATTTGTGGACGAAGTGGAGCACGGGCAATAAATCGTTGAGGATTTGCCGAATTTGAGTTTCGGTGAATGCTCCTTTTTGTTCTAATTCTCTGGCTAGGTTTTTGCCGTCTATAAATTCTTGTACTAAATACTGTCTCCCGTCTTGTTCAAAATGCGCGATTAATTCGGGAATCTGGGGATGTTTTCCCAATGTTTCTAGCTGGGCTGCTTCTTGGTGAAATAGTTGAGCGGCTTTTTCGGCTGCGGTATTTTGCGGCAAAAATTGCTTGATTACGCACTGCGAAAAAATCAGGGGTTTGGTTTCATCAACTGCTAGAAATGTTCGGCCAAAGCCTCCTTGCCCGATCGCCTTTATGGTACGGTAGCGAGATGCTGAGGGCGATTGTTCGTTAGTTAACAACAATTTTGAGCCGCAACTTTGGCACAATTCTGCATCACCTGGGTTTTGCGGATTCTGACAAGTTGGGTTTAAGCAATAGCTCATTTGATTTTAGATTTTAGATTTTAGATTTTAGATTTTAGATTTTAGATTGGGGAATTGAGGGATTTTAGATTTTAGAGTTTAGATTAGACCTCTTGCATTCATTCACTCGCTCTTCTTGAAATTATCTGCGTTAATCTGTGTTTATCTGCCTGACATCTGCGGTTGACCGGCTCTATCAAAGATTTATGCAGGAAGTCTATTTTAGATTGGGGAATTGAGGGATTTTAGATTTTAGATTGGGGACTTGGAAAATTCTCCCACTCTCCCACTTTCTCACTCTCCCACTCTCCCCCTCTTCCTTCTTCCTTCTTCCTTAAGTCGGTACGAGTTCGCCGGGCCGCAATTTTGCCCATTTACCGGTCTCTTGCTTGAAACTTTCACAGCCGACTACATCCCATTCCATTTCAATTTCGTCTTGACGGGGGCGGATGTTGACGTTGATAGTGGGTTCTACGGGATCGAAATCGGGTGTTTCGGTGAGATGAATCTGTTCGTGCTGTCCTTCTACGGCGTGGTAGGTGAAGCAGCGGTCTACATAGTGGCAGTTAATACAAATACACATTCTTGATATCCTCTGTGCATTTCAAAAAGATTGGTGAAATTTGAGCTTTCTGTTAATCTAGCGTAGCAAGAGTTTAATTGTTTGTAAGGAAAGTAGATTTTTGTTGCGATGCCGATTAATTTGCCACCTGCGTTATCTCCTGAGACTTGGCCGTTTGATTTGGAAATGCTGACACCGCCTGCTTATCTGGTGGGCGGTGCGGTACGGGATGCGTTGCTGGGACGCCGATCGCACTATTTTGATTTGGATTTCGTTATGCTAACACGGGCGGTCAAGACTGCTCGAAAAATAGCCGATCGCACGAAAGGTGGATTTGTCTTGTTGGATGCGGAACGGCAAATTGCGCGGGTGGTGTTTGCGGGCGGTACGGTGGATTTGGCGCAGGCGGAAGGGGGGAGTCTGGAGGGGGATTTGCTGCGCCGGGATTTTCGGATAAATGCGATCGCCTGCAATCCTTTTACCGGAGAAATCATCGATCCTTTGGATGGTCAAACTGATTTGCGGTTGGGTTTGCTGCGGATGATTTCGCGATCGAATTTGGAAGACGATCCGCTGAGGTTATTAAGAGCTTACCGTCAAGCGGCGCAGTTGGGTTTTGCGATCGAACCTGAAACTCAATCGGCGATTCGGGAATTAGCGCCGTTGTTGAGTCGGGTAGCGGTGGAACGGGTGCGGACGGAATTGGGTTATTTGTTGAGCAATCCTGACGGTGTTCCTTGGATTTGTCGCGGTTGCGAAGATGGTTTGTTTTCGATTTGGTTTGAAAGTGCGATCGACCGTTTCGATATTTTGACAAAAATTGACCTGTGTGCTACGAATTTGGCGGCAATTTATCCAGAGTTGGGGAGAGAATTTTCGCGATCGATTCGAGATACAATTAAAACGCCGTTGTTGGCAGTTGGGAAGTTGGCTATTTTAGCAAATTCCGACCCGACAATCGCTGAAACAGAGTTGCTGCGGTTGAAGTACAGCAATGCAGAGATTAAAAGTGCGATCGGGCTTTTGAAATACTTGCCAAAATTGCAAGCAAAACCTATCGCGGAAATGTCTTTGCGAGAACAGTATTTTGTGTTTCGCGATGTAGGAATAGTATTTCCAGTTTTAGCAGTTTTAGCCGTAGCAGTTGGAGTGTCCGTGGATGAAATTTCCCTGTTAATTAATCGCTACCTCGATGCTGATGACATTATCGCTCATCCCACCCAATTAGTTAGCGGCAATGAGTTAATGGAATCTTTGAATATTCCCAGAAGTCCGCTCATAGGTCAATTATTAATGGAGATTCAATTAGCGCGGGTAGAAGGGAGAATTGCGACTCGCGAAGAGGCGCTGAAACTGGCGGCCGAGTTGGTAGATAAATCAGTTGAAGTTTAGATTTTCCACTAATGTTAGAAACGGGCAAGATGCCCGTTCCACAAGACACTTAATTGTATTGTGGGCCGTTGCTCCTAGCCCGGCTAAAAAGTTAGTATACAATGGTGCAAAATGTGCATATTAAACAACATCCCTTAATTCGGCAGGCAATTCAAACTTGCCATCAGCACCCGGTTCAAACTCAACAACTTTCAACACAGCATCAACATTTAGCGGCCCGTAAATGTGCGGGTAATTCTCACCCGCAGCCAATTCATACTTAAGTTCAGATTCTACTTTGTCCGAGTCAATCCAAAGCAGCAGCAATCCTGTTTGTCCCACAAAAAATTTATTAGCAGATATAAGAACTTGCGGCAGAGTCGAACAGTGGATAAATCCTTCTGTATCTAGCGTATCGCCGCGATAGGATTGCACTTGTTTTGCTTGTTCCCACTGTTGGCTGCGGGTGATGTGAAAGATAACGCTCATAATTAGATAGATTTTAGGTTTAATTGACAATTGGCAGCAAAATTTGAGAGGGACAATTCCCGCCACAACTTACTGTCAGCGTGATAATTTTAGCATCAATTAACCGCGCTTCACCGGGAGGCACGCCCGTTCCCGGATTCACGTCGTAAGCGGGAAAACAAGCCGCACTCAAACTGAGACGCAAAGCATTACCTTGGGCAATTTGCATACAAGTTGCTTGAAGCACAATTTTTACAGGTTTTTCATCTGAATTAACCCGCACGTAACCTTGAGTAAAATTGTAGACGCTGCCACTATCTTTTACCTCAGAAAGTATCGCACACAAATCAAAAGTCGGCGCATCTACTGTACAAAATACTTCGACAAATACCTCTCCTGCAACGTGCAAATCTGCTGTTAGCGGTGCAGAAGTGTATGTTAACACATCGGTGCGGCAGTCAATAGTCGATCGCTCCATCGCACCAGCAGAAAATGCAGCGTGACCTCCCAACGACGGCACCGGCCGCCAAGGGTCATGTACGAATATATCATCAGTACAAACATCCGCGCAACTCTCTGTTAAAATACCCGCATCTTCTCTCATCGCGGCCAGTCCGGTACTTGCTAAAAAATAAGATTTATGATGATTATTAGGCCATTTATCAAATTTTCGCCAATCATTTTTCCCCATCTCAAATAGCGTAATGGATCGCTCGTCTAATATTCCTGTATCAACTCCTTTCAGGAATTGATCTAACCAGCGAATTTGCAACTCATCCACAGGATTTGAAGCTGCCAAACCATAATCCAAGGCTCCAAGTTTTCGCCCCCAAGGTAAATGCGCCCAAGGGCCAATTATCAAATGCTGCGGAGAGTAACTCCGGCTCACCATTTCCTTGTAAAGATGGATTGTTCCCCGCAAATAAGTATCAAACCAACCGCCCACGTGCAGCATTGGCAAGTCTAAATCTTTGATGTTTGGCGATAACTTTTCCCAATACTCGCTCGGTCGATAATTATCCAACCAATCGTGATAATATGAGTCTGGAGCCAGATTTTTAATAATCTCAGGACGCGCCGGCACGGTATCGTATAGCGGGAGATTCCTCGAAGCTGCATAAAAGGCTTGATAGGCAGAAATATCGGCTTTTAAGCGAGCGGTTTCTGCGGCTAGCTGAATTGCCCAGCCGAGATTTGATTGCAGGCAAAACGCGCCCCCTTCATAGGCCCAATCTGCGTATAAATTGCACCCTACCATTGCCGGACAAATTGTGATTAATGCGCTCGGTTTAGCAGCCGCCGCGTAGAGTTGAGTCATGCCTTGGTAGGAAAAACCGTACATTCCGACTTTGCCGTTACTTCCCGGCAAATTAGCTGCCCAATTGACGCTATCAAAACCGTCTTGTGTTTCGCTAACAAATAGGTTAAATTCGCCTTCGGAAGTGCCACGTCCCCGCACGTCTTGGATGACAACGATGTAGCCGTGTTTGGCGTACCATGCGGGATGCGAATATACTAATGTAGAGGCGATCGCCCTTCCGTAAGGTTGCCGCATTAACAATACTGGAAATTCGCCCTCCGCATCGGGGCGGTAGATGTCAGCATCTAAACGAACCCCATCTTTAGTTAGCATTGACGCTGTTTCTTTCGGACAAAGTTTCAGCATAAATCCTAAAAAACATCAACTAAAAAAGTTCGTAGTAACTGACATCTTACACCATTCTCGATAAACCTTTTAGGGGCGGGCAGGATGCCCACCCCACAAGAAAATTCACTCTTTGTGGAACAGGCATCTTGCCTGTTCTTGATAATGGTGCAACATCTCAGTAGTAAGGGCTTTAGCTTTTTCTCTAAGCACTCAAGTTCTTACTACAAACCTAGGACTCAAGTCCTTACTACAAACCTAGCACGGTACGAGTACATCCGATCGCCCGAGAACTCTCATATCTTCCTCATCGAGTTCGACTGGTGTACCGCTGCGAATTAGTTCCACAAAATCCTCATTCGGCACCATAATGCACAAAGTGTACAAACGTTCACTGCCCGTATTCTCAATTACGTGAGTCGCCGTTGGAGGCACTAACAAACTATCTCCCGGTTGAATACTAACTGTTTTGCCGTCGCAGGTTGCTTGCCCTCTTCCTTTGAGTACAAAAAACATTTCTACTGCCAATAGATGGCGGTTGGGAGGAGTTTTACCCCCCACATCGAAAATCTCCACGCAAACTGTTAATGAAACATTAGCTATTACCGGATCGAAGACGATAGCTAATCTATTAGTATCGCCCGGACTGATGCGAAATGCTTGGTAGTCTTTCGGAGACTTTATAACAGGAATCATGCACTGGTTTGTCATTTTTTTATTGTTAGTTGTCAGTGGTTATGTTTCTGCTGTCATTAGTGAGAATCCAGAGTCATTAGTCCGCCGCTCAACCTCAAAAGTTTATTAATTTTACAGGAGAGTTCGCTGTCAGAGCAGGAAGCGAGATATATAGGCTTTGCTGTGCGGGACTCTCGCACTCCTAAAAAACGCTTTTTATACTCCAGAGGGATACTCCCCTGATGACTGCTATTTAATTGCTTCTAACATAGCCTGAGAATCCGACAAAAAGCCAAAACATTGTTTAACGTTATAAAGAGTAGCTTGCCAGCAATAGTCGGGAGATGTCGTAGCTGTACAATCTTTGACTAAAATACAGTCGTAACCGAGGAAATTAGCATCTTGCAGTGTAGCCATGACGCACTGATCGGCGTTTACTCCTCCGAAGAAAAGTGTAGTTCTGCCGAGGTTCCGCAAGATACTATCTAAAGGAGTATCCCAAAACCCGCTCATCCGATATTTATCAACACAAATATCCTCCGGTTTGGGTTTTAATTCATCGACAACCTGCGCCGCCCAACTCCCTGCCATCAGTACAGGTGCGTTGTTTTTTGGCAGCGGATCTCCCAAACCTATGCCGTCGCCTGTGGGATTGTAAACGTGACGGGAAGCTGCACTAATATTGAGCAAATCGGGGCGGTTTCCCCAGTTGATCCAAATAATTGGTACTGCGTGCGATCGCAATTTTGGCAGCAAATTTGTTAAAGGATTAATTGGAGTTCTGGCGGGCGTTACATCTACGCCAATATGTGCTAGCCAACCGTCGGGATGACAGAAATCGTTTTGCATATCTATCACCAACATTGCTGCTTTTGCTAAGTCCAAACGCAGGGTTTTAGTTTCTGTTTCCAGGGTAACAGGTTGAGGCGCGATCGGCGATCGGGTGATATCGGCAATTTTGGCATCAACTTTCCAAGCATTCGGCGGTACACCCAAGGTGCGGAGAGAATCAGGATTCATATTAATTATGACTTGAAAACAATTTCAATTTTAGAGCTATTTGATTGTTACTCACTTGTCATATCTTAAATCTTTGTTATAATTAAGTATCCGGGGTAACTTTTTGATAAAGTTTAGGATTTATTAACTTTATGATCGTTGGGCGATCGCAAATGTTAGCGCCCTGCAATCATACAATAAAAATCAATATAAATTTACAAAAAGAGTAAATCTATGAGCTTTACAATTCAAAATGCTTTAATTCCGGTGGATAGCGGTTATGAAACCGCAGATGTGCAAGTGGTGAATAATTGCATAAGTGCGATCGCGCAAAATTTAGATTCTGCGGGAACAGTAATCGACGGCAAAAATAAGCTGCTGCTGCCCGGTTTTGTCAACGCGCACACACACTCTTCTGAAATGTGGCAGCGCGGGATTATTCCCCCTTTGCCGCTGGAGTTGTGGATTGCAGAATTATACGATTTTACGCCTCTTGATCCCGAACAAGTTTATTTGAGCGCCTTGGGAACTGCGGTAGAAACATTGCTGTCGGGCGGTACAAGCGTAGTCGATCATTTAGTTTTGATTCCGGGGCAAGAATTAGAGACAATCGCCGCCGCAGTTCGTGCTTATCAAGAAATCGGTATCCGCGCGTTTATCGGGCCATTAATTCAAGATGAATCCCTGACAGCGGGAATGCCTGCGGGCGATGGCGCTATCGAACACGCGGCTTACATCCGCTCGACTAAGGCCACTTTGGAATTAATGGAAACAGCCATAAAACAGTTTCACAATCCCGAAAAAGGTGTTAATATGTTGTTGGCGCCGACGGGAATTCAACTGTGTTCGGATGCTTTGTTTGAAGGCTGCATCGATTTGAGCGATCGCTACAATCTCTGCCGCCACGCCCACCTATTAGAAACTCCCGCCCAAAAACAACTAGCTCACGAAAAATACGGCTGTAGCGCTGTCGAACACCTGCAAAAAATCGGTTATTTGAGTCCGCGAACTTCCTTAGCACACTGCGTGTGGCTGGAAGATTCCGACATTGCAATTATGGCAGAAACTGGAGCGACAGTCGTACATAATCCCCTCAGCAACTTGCGCTTGGGAAGCGGGATTGCACCGATTTTGAAATACCGCCAAGCGGGAGTCAACGTATCTTTTGGCTGCGACGGCGCTGCTAGCAATGACTCTCAAGATTTACTGGAAGCGATTAAAATTGGTTCGATTTTGCACAATATCACGGATTTGGATTACCGCCAATGGATTACACCGCGCCAGTCTGTAGAAATGGCAGCGCTGGGCGGAGCAAAAGGCTTGAATGCTGCTGATGAAATGGGTTCGCTGACAGTCGGTAAAAAAGCAGATTTTGTGCTGTATGATTTAACAAGTTTATCATTGCTGCCGCGCACCGATCCGATTGGCTTGCTAATCTTGGGACGCCCGACTAATGCGGTAGACAGCGTTTGGGTAAACGGCAAGCAAATTGTCGCCGAAGGTAAGGTAAAAACGATCGATGTTGATGCTTTGAGGCGGGAATTATTCGATCGCAGTCAGTGGAGTAGCAAGCGTCAATCGCAAACAGTAAGTGAGATTGAAGCGCACTACCGCCAAGTTATGAAATTGCCTGGTTATGCTTAGGGATCGCAGAAAGACTCGGCGGTTGAAACCGCGACTACACAGACAAAACCCGCCTCCGCGGGTTGAAGAATAAAGGTGCGCCATGTGCACCCTACAGTATGATGTTAAACTATGGTATTTGCGAAAAATTGATGATTAAATTGCACAAATGGCAGCGGATACTGGCTTTAATAGTTGTTTTTACGATCGCCCTTACCTCCTCCGCGATTTTATCCCCGCGTCTCTTGGCTCAAACCCCGCCCACCACGCCAACAACCGAATTGCGCGGCGTCTGGCTGACTAACATTGACAGCGAGGTGATATTCTCCCGCAACAACATCATTGACGCTGTAAATCGACTGGATCAACTCAATTTCAATACCATTTATCCCACGGTTTGGCAAGGAGGCTATACGCTTTATCCGAGCGCTGCAGCCCAACGAGTATTCGGACAGTCGATCGATCCATCGCCCGGATTGAAAGACCGAGACATCCTCAAAGAAATTATCACACAATCCCGCGAAAAAGGTATAGCAGTAATCCCCTGGTTTGAGTTTGGTTTCATGGCTCCAGCCGAATCGGAATTAGCCACACTTCACCCCGACTGGCTGGCGCACCGGCGCGACGGTTCAACTATTTGGAAAGAAGGCAAACACGATCGAGTTTGGCTGAATCCCTTTCATCCCGAAGTTCAGCAATTTATCTTAGATTTAATCCTAGAAATTGTCGATAATTATGATATAGATGGGATTCAATTTGACGACCATTTTGGCTTGCCAGTAGAATTTGGCTACGAGCCACTAACAGTGTTAATGTATCAAGAACAAATCAAAAGTCCTCCCTCCGACGACCCCCGCGAAACCTTCTGGGTGCGCTGGCGCGCTGACAAAATCAATGACTTTATGGGGCGAGTTTCCCGCGCCATCAAATCCCGCAAAGAAAAATGTATTATCAGCTTATCTCCGAATCCTTTTCACTTTGCTTTACCCGCCCACTTGCAGGACTGGTTTACCTGGGAAAGACGCGGCTACATCCAAGAAATTGTGTTGCAGGTTTATCGCAGCGATATCAAGCGTTTTAGTGCCGAACTGGAACGGGAAGAAGTCACACTGGCTAAACTTAACATTCCAACTGCGATCGGCATTTTAACAGGTCTTAAAAATAATTCTGTGCCCCTCAAGCAAATTCAAGAACAAGTGCAAGAAGTGCGAAAAAGAGATTTCGCTGGCGTGTCGTTCTTTTTCTACGAAAGTTTGTCGAATTGGGCGAGGGAAACCCCCGAACAGCGCAATTCTGCTTTGCAAGAATTCTTTCCCACAAAGATGCAGCGCCCGCCATCCGAAGGCACAAGTTGAAACCTACGGTTAAAATGAGAAAAATCATACAGCGCTTAGGAATTGTCATCTTATCTTTGAGCGCTTTCTTAACAATTGGCTATCTCACCCCCAGAAAGTGGGGAAATTACTCGCAAGCAGATTGCACAATCTCTCTATACATTTCCAACCAAGGCATCCACACCGAAATCATCGTTCCAGTGAAAAATGAATATTTTGACTGGAATCAATTTTTACCGCTAACAGAAATAGGACGGGATGCCACTTCTGATTATAAATATATATCTTTTGGGTGGGGAGATAGAGCTTTTATGCTGGAAACTCCCACATCAGGAAGTATCAACCCAGTTACAGCTTTCAAGGCGCTATTTCTCCCTACTCCGTCTACCGTACAGGTTCAAAGTTATCGGGTTTTTCCTCAAAGTATAGAAACCAAATGTGTGAAAATTAACGGCGAAAATTATTGAAGATGGTAAATTTTGAAGATGGTAAATTTTATTAAAAATTCATTTCAATTAGACGCAGCAGGTAATAAAATCAAAATTAGCTACGGCTACGGTAACAGCGACAGTTTTTATGAAGCAAAAGGCAGTTACTATGTTTTGAGAACTTGCAACGACTGGACGGCAAAAGCTTTGCAAAAAGCCGAGGTCAATACTCCTTTATGGTCAACGCTTTCTTCGGCGATTATGTTTCATCTTAATAGCGGTTGCGAATGTCACAAATAAATGGTATTAGGTAATCGTAATAATATCTTTACTTGAGGTTATAAAATTTATAATGAATGATTATGTATGGGTGGGAATCTTGCCTAAAGTTGCATTCTTTTTTTTAGCTGGTATAATTACCAATTTGAGGAAAAATTATGAATGTAATTCCCGCGATCGACTTATTGGATGGAAAATGCGTCAGATTGTATCAGGGAGACTACGCGAAGTCTCAAACTTTTAACGACAACCCCGTCGAAGTCGCCAGACAGTGGGTAAATGAAGGCGCGACAATGCTGCATTTAGTAGACCTCGACGGCGCCAAAGCCGGTCATCCCGTCAACCAAGCAGCCATTGAGGCGATCGTCCGCGCAGTGGACGTTCCCTGTCAAGTAGGTGGGGGAATGCGCGATCGCCCTTCTGTTGCTGCTATCCTCAATTTAGGAGTCAGGCGCGCCATTCTCGGGACTGTCGCTGTCGAACAACCGGAATTAGTCGGCGAATTGTGCGCCGAATTTCCCGGTCAAATTCTGGTGGGAATCGATGCCAGAAACGGCAAAGTTGCTACTAGAGGCTGGTTAGAAACTTCTGAAGTTTTAGCAACCGAATTGGCGCAAAAAATGGCCGAATTGGGGGCAGCAGAAATTGTTTACACTGATATTCACCGCGATGGTACTATGGAAGGGCCGAACTTGGAATCTTTGCGCGAAATTGCTAACGCTATTTCGATTCCGGTGATTGCTTCGGGCGGCGTTAGTTCGATCGCAGATTTGTTGACATTGTTGGCTTTGGAACCAATTGGTGTCAAAAGCGCGATCGTCGGTAGAGCAATTTATACCGGTGATATCTTGCTAAAAGAAGCAATTCAAGCCGTCGGACAAGGGCGGTGGCAAGATGTACCCCCAGATTTGGGTTCTTCCAGTTTTGCTTGACCATCTGAATCCGCACAACCAGCCTTTAAAAAACCGGATTCCTTGAGTTTGTCTGCGTCCAGAATTATCTGATTTGAATGTCTTTCTTATCATCATTGTACCATGTTTTTTCACCCAACAATTACAGCTTTAAGTTCTGGGATGGCATCCTTAGTTACTCCCATACCTTTGTTAGCAACAGTCGATCCCGAAAATTCGCCGATCGTTCTCAGCGGAGTTTTGCTCAGTTTGGTAGTGATTTATCTCGCCAGTAAACTCGGCGCGGAAGCAGCTAAAAAGTTTGATTTTCCCTCTGTTTTAGGTGAACTTGTAGCAGGGGTGATTGTTGGCGTATCTGCTTTACATCTAATCATTTTTCCCGAAGGCGGGTTGTCAGCTTCCAACTCAGGGATTATGACGGTTGTGCAATCGATTAATCATCTATCCCCTGCCGCCCTCACCAGTGTGTTTGAATCGCAGAGTGAAGTCATCTCTGTGCTGGCTGAATTGGGCGTGATTGTTCTGCTGTTTGAAATTGGTTTGGAGTCGGATCTCAGACAACTCAAAGAAGTAGGAATTCAAGCCGTCTTTGTCGCTGTTGTCGGCGTAGCAGTTCCCTTTGCGGCCGGTACTGCGGGCTTGATGATAATTTTTCACACGGCGGCGATTCCGGCAATTTTTGCAGGGGCTGCTTTGACGGCCACTAGCATCGGAATTACATCCAAAGTGTTGTCTGAATTGGGACGGCTGAAATCTAAAGAAGGTCAAATCATTGTCGGTGCAGCGGTGATTGATGATGTGCTAGGAATTATTGTCTTGGCTGTGGTCGCCAGTTTAGCGAAAACCGGTGAGATTGATGTTGTTAATGTCATCTATTTGATCGTCAGTGCAACTGCGTTTCTGCTGGGTTCGATTCTGTTGGGCGGCATCTTCAACAAAAGCTTTACTGCGGCGGTGGAGACACTGAAAACTCGCGGGAATATAGTTATCCCAGCGTTTATCTTTGCTTTCTTCATGGCTTTTCTGGGCAATGCAATTCATCTCGAAGCGATTTTGGGTGCGTTTGCGGCTGGCTTGGTGTTGGATGAAAGCGATGTTCGCAACGAGTTGGATGAATTGGTGAAGCCCATTGCTGATTTGCTTGTTCCCATCTTTTTTGTAAGCGTGGGGGCGCGCGCAGATTTGGGGGTTTTGAACCCAACAGTGCCGGATAATCGGGCGGGACTTTTGATTGCGGTATTTTTGGTTGTGGTTGCTATTTTGGGCAAGTTGGTGACTGGTTGGGCAGTGTTTGGTCAGCCTGGAATCAATCGATTGGCGATCGGAGTGGGGATGATTCCTCGGGGCGAAGTCGGGTTAGTTTTTGCCGGTATCGGTTCGGCGAGCGGGATTTTGGATAAACCGTTAGAAGTCTCGATTATTATCATGGTAATTCTGACGACTTTTTTGGCTCCGCCTTTTCTACGGATTGCCTTTGGCGATACGGTAGAGCCTCCAGCTAGCGGGGAACCTTCCAGCGAGCAAACTGCGATTAGCGGGTGATTATCTGTTGAGCATCTAACAAATAAAGAAACGGCGCCGTGCCGTTTCCCTACTGAAATTAACCCGCAATTTAACTGGTTTTAACTGGTTCCCAGGCTCCAGCCTGGGAACTCATATCACTCTTGATCTGCCTCGGTTTAACTGGTAACGAGTAAAAGCACTATAATTGTGGGAAATACTTGATCTGGTATTTGCAGCTATGGTTCAAACAACGGAACATCTTTACATTGTCAGAGATGAGCAAATTCTGAGCGGTGAGCCGATCGTCAAGGGCACGCGGACATCTGTTAGGGCGATCGTTGAAACTTGGCGTATGGGCATTTCACCTGAAGAAATTCCCAACGGTCTTCCTCACCTAACGCTGGCACAGGTATTCGATGCGTTGAGCTATTACAGTGACCATCAAGATGAGATTAATACTTATATTGAACGCAACCGAATTCCTGATGATTTAATTGACCCGTTGGTGCGAGATTTATGAGTAATTTTTTCATTTGTTTGTACCTCGATGAGGATGTCAATGTATTGGTCGCAGATTTGTTGAAAGCGAGAGGCTTTGATGCTCTAACCGTAAGAGATGCAGGACAGCTTCAGGCAAGTGATGAAGAACAACTTGCTTTCGCTATCAGCCAAAGAAGGACGCTGGTTACGCACAACCGAACCGACTTTGAAAAACTTATACAAGCTTATTTTGATATCTCACGAACGCACTAGGGCGTAATTTTGGCTTTTCGTCGTCCACCCCAAGAAATAGCGCAACGATTATTAGTAATTTTGAATCAAGTAACGGCGGATGAGATGGAAAATCAGGTATATCTGATTGCTCAATCTGTAGCGTGTGCAACGCGATCTTTTCCATTGCTACTCATTTGCCTCAAGGTTCAGACGGGGAGACAACCACTTTCAGGGAATGTGATAGTGGTTATTTACCAACGAGTGCTACAGCATTGCTTTGCAAAACAGGAATTTCAATTCGGAATTCTGTTCCTTCACAGGGTTGAGATAAGCACTGGATCGAGCCACCGTGCTTATCAACTACAATTTGATAGCTGATTGATAGCCCTAATCCAGTTCCTTTACCAGTTGGTTTTGTGGTGAAGAAGGGATTGAACACCTGTTTTCTAACAGTTTCCGTTATCCCAGGGCCATTGTCTTGAATTTGAATCACCACGTTTTTAGAATGACCGCGCCCAGTTTCCTTTGTAACTAGCTTAGTCCGAATAGTGATGCGACTGGGATTTTTTGGGATGTCTTTTGCAGAACGCTGAGTGTCGTAGTTTTCTAAAGCATCGATCGCATTTGCCAGAATATTCATAAAGACTTGGTTCAACTGTCCGGCATAGCACTCTACTCGCGGTAAGTCGCCGTACTCTTTGACAATTTCAATAGCAGGATGAGCCGGATTTGCCTTCAGTCGATTTTGCAAAATCATCAATGTGCTGTCAATTCCCTCGTGGATATCAACTGGCTTCATTTGGGCCTCATCCAGCCGCGAGAAGTTTCGCAGCGACAGGACAATTTGACGAATGCGATCGGCTCCTACCTTCATTGAAGTCAGCATTTTGGGCAAATCTTCACTAATGTAGTCCAGATCGAACTCTTCAATTTTTTCCTGAATTTGGGTATTAGTTGGATAGGTTTGCTGGTAAAGCTGAATCAACTTTAGTAAATTTTGCGTGTAGTCGGCAGTATGGCTCAGGTTGCCATAGATAAAGTTTACTGGATTATTAATTTCGTGAGCAACACCAGCAACCAGTTGCCCCAAACCAGACATTTTCTCTGCCTGAATAAGCTGTGCTTGAGTTTGCTGTAAGGTTTTGAGTGCAACCTCAGCTTCCTCTTTTGCTTGCCTTAACGCAGCTTCGGCTTGCGTGCGCTCAGTAATATCCAGCGCCAAAGATGCAACTCCAACAATATTTCCAGCATCCCCTACCAAAGGCGTATTGAACCATTCGCAAATAATGGTTTTGCCGTTTCTCGT
>Ga0163154_10000565_pt1 | contig 57219 bp, 48 predicted proteins | sample OliLakLV19MP9P1_FD_148649 | JGI IMG/M metagenome (GOLD analysis project Ga0163154, IMG submission 148649) | Freshwater microbial mat bacterial communities from Lake Vanda, McMurdo Dry Valleys, Antarctica - Oligotrophic Lake LV.19.MP9.P1 | ecosystem: Environmental > Aquatic > Freshwater > Lake >...
GAGTGTCGCTTCTGCGTCTAATGTACCGACAATTTCGGCAATCTCTAGGGTTGGCATTTCTGGCGGTGTGATAGACGGCGTATGAGTAATTATGGGCGTGTCTGATGGCTCGGTTGTGGGTGTTGTTGATGGCGCAGTGGTCGCCGTTTCCGATGGCGTGGGCGATAATAATTCCTCTGTCACCAGCGCCACTGCGAGGGTATGGGTCGCTTCTGGCGTAGATAGACCCTCTGTACCACCACCAGAGCCGATGATAGCGATAATCACGGCAATGAAGGCGATAATCGCCAAAACGCCACCACCCACAACAAATATCCCGCGCCGATTGGGTCTTGGTATGGGAACAATGGGAATACCGCCCCCAGTCGTATCATCCACAGCATCACCCAAACGGGCTTTCATTTGAGATTCAAGAACCTCATTGCCCTTCTGTTTGGCAATTTTACGAATCGCTTTAATCTCTGTGAGTTGTTCTGGTTCATAGGGACGTGGTGGTACTGGATTGGGGAGCTTATACTTGGTGGTATCTGCGAGTTTGGCTTCTGTAATCGCCAATAGGGTCGCTTGCACCTCCTCACGCGCCTCTGTGAGATTCGGCTTAATTTTTGTGAATTGGATACGACGCTTCTTGAGATTTTCGGGATATTGATTTTCGCAAGCTCGAATCATCAATGGCAAAATTGGCTTATTTAATGCGAGGGCATAATCCACCTCTGCCAGACAATACGGGGATGTTACAGAATCGGGTGATGCAATAAAAATCAGCATGTCACACTCAAAAATCTTGGTGCAAATTACATCCCACCAATCAAACGCGCCACGAATATCTAAATAATCCACAAATACATCGTGACGGGCTTTTGTACGAAGCGACTCTGCAAATGTTTGCGCCCATATATCTTTATGCGAATAGCTGATGAATAATTTTGCCATATATGCCCCACTCAGTGGTTTGATTAGCCTATGAGAACTATTATAACAAGGTAGGTATCACATTGCAATTACCCTTCAAACGTGGGTTTTCAACATGCCTAGACCATGCTATGATTACATCACTAAATTTTGATACAGAAAAAATGTAGCCAAAGGGCTATTTTCGAGGAGTTTATAAACACATGGGTATCGCATTTCAAATCGCTTCGATTATTTTAGGAATCATCCTCATCATCCTCATTTTGCTCCAAGTCAAAGGTGGCGGATTGGGGAGTTTGATGGGCGATTCTGGTGGTGGCATTGCCCGCACCCGTCGCGGACTCGAAAAGACATTGTTCAACATCACTATGGGCATCGCATTTGCCTTTTTGGTGATTTGTATTTTGTCGGTCATCACCAACGCCACCGCCGTATAATTCACATAACACGTCAATGGGGATGGCATATTGATCTGCTGTCCCCCGTGTTTACTCCCCCACAGTCAAAGGCAAACCCACATGAGAGCATATCGTTGGCAACTCCTCGCGCTGATTGTTGCGCTATTTTTATTTATCGCTAGTTTTGTGATGACCCGCCCCACCACCACTACCACCCCACCACCAGCTACCCCCATGCCGACTCAATCGGTACAAAATTTGCCCACACCCACCCCAACCGATGCACCCACACAGCCTATTGTTGAAAATAATATCCCCCCACAGGTTGTTGAAGGCATCACCACCTATCGGGAAGGGGTGATAGGGCGTGTGAATCGGCTCAATCCGCTATATGCCAGCCTCAACCCTGTAGACAGCGATATGACCTCACTCATCTTTGAGGGCATGACCAAAATCAACCACTATGGCGAAGTCGTTGCGAGTTTGGCGACCGAGTGGGTGGTCGCATTCGATGGGCTAGAATACATGGTGTCGTTACGCAATGATGTGTTGTGGCACGATGGCATCCCATTCACCGCCAGCGATGTGGTGTATACCGTGTCTTTGCTCCAATCACCATATTTTGGCGGTGCAGAGGAGCTCGGCACATTTTGGCGCACGGTTGAGGTAGAAAAAATCAATGACCACCTCATCAGATTCCGCCTTGCACAACCCCTCGCCACCTTCCCAGAAGCCATGCGAATCGGCATTTTGCCAGAACATGCCCTGCGTGGCACAAATGCCGCTCAGCTCGCCACCCATCCCTTTAACTTAGCACCCATCGGCACAGGGGCATATCAGCTAGAGGCAATTCGTGCCGATGGCACTATGATTCGTACTGTGGATTTGCGTGTCGCGCCAAATTATCGCCTGCGTCCAGAAGGCACAGCGGGTTATGCGTTAGAACGCATTAGTTTCCGTATATATGACACTTATACCGATGTGATAGCAGGCATAGAGGCGGGTGATATAGACGCATACGCGACTCGCAACGCCGATGAACGGGTTAATTTACTCAACCTGAGCGCCATCAGCACACCCTATACCACCTATGAAGCCATTTTAGGCGTATTGTTGTTCAATTGGGGGCGCGATAGTGTGGATTATTTCCGCGATGAGCGAGTACGTCAGGCGCTCGCCTTTGGATTAAATCGCACAAGTATTATCGAAAAAACACTGTTCAACATAGCGATTCGTGCCGATAGTCCGCTTTCACCTATTTCATGGGCGTATGCCTATGGTGATGAAATTAATGCCCAATGGCAAACAAATTTTAATTTGGCACGGGCAGAATTAGAAATTGTCGCGCAACGCCTCCAACGGGGTAGTGAGCCAATATTGACCTTTAATATCCTCACCATCAACCGTCCAGAACTGGTTAATTTAGCCAACGAAATATCTGCCCAATGGAGCGCACTCAATGTCATCGCCACAGTCGAAGCGGTGGATATGGAGACATTCAATACACGGCTCGATGCAGGCGATTTTGATACGGTGATTGTAGAATTATCTAAGGATGGCGACGCAGACCCAGATGTCTATGCGTTTTGGCATGAAGGACAATATCCCGATGGTCAAAATTATGGCGGGGTCAATGACCGCACCATCAGCGAGGCGCTAGAACGCGCCCGTCAAGATGTGAATGGCACCAATCGCACCGTGTTTTATCATAGCTTCCAACGCGAATTTATCAGCAAGGCAGTCGCTATTCCTCTCTATCACCCGCTATTCACTTATGCCGTTAGTCCACAGGTGATAGGGGTGCAATTGGGCTTTGTAGGCGCGTCATCAGACCGCTTTATGACCATTCAAGACTGGCGCATCGTCAACTAAATGTGCGCCGTTCTTGTTCGATAATATGACGGAGCAGGGCTTTACGTTCTGCTCCGCCGAGTGTCTCCAATTTGCGGATATTAAGCGGGTCTATCACCTCGCGTAACAACCCAATTTCATCAGCAGATGGTGCGGGTATGGGGTGAATATCGGGCGCAATCTGCAACGGAAAATCCGTCTTTGCCACAATACGGTCTATACTCACCCGTGGATGATGCCGTATCAGGCGCATTTGCCCCTCATACCAATCAAATTCACCCAAATCGCTCACCAAATATCGCGCCCCTGCCCCACGTTGCCGTTTATCACTATGACCTAACCCGCTGATATAATCCACCTGTTTCACAAAAGTCACCCGCGAATGACGTGGCACATATAAATACACATGGTCTGAATAGGTGGTGACATCGGGAATCCCACCCGCACCAGGGAGCCGTAGGGTGGGGTGGGAATAATCACTACCAAAAGCGATATTATTAAAATTACCCGCACTATCTATTTGTGCAGGGCGAAAAAATTCTTTTGGGGCATACGTTGGCAATAAATCGGCTGTTGCCACCGCAAACCCCACATTCATCAACGATTCTTTTAGCCAGAAGTCTTCATTATAGGTGATGCTCAATGGACTCCATGCTTGGCAGATGCCCTGCGCCACCGCAGAGGCAAACTGCACATTGGGCGCGTGCGTGAGTTTGGCGAGGATAAAGCCCGCCATCACCAAAGGCGTATTGATACCTTGCGCCAAGACTTCACCATCGGTCACTTGGCGCGAAATACACATGCACATCCATTCATCGGGTGTAAAATTGGTCACGGGTTTTCTCTCAATCGGCAAATTTCAGTTGCGACTTTAGGGTGATATTATGTTACAATGATACTTAGTTTGCCATTTTATGTGAAGATTAGGAGATAGCGATGTCTGTCGTGAATGTACTAAAGCAAGCAGACATTTTTGATGAATTGACAAATACGCAATTAGAACTCATTGCCTCTATTTGTACAGACCGTCATTATCAAGCCAATGATATTATTTTTGAAGAAAATACACCTGGTGATGAACTTTATGTCATTGCCAGTGGCGAGGTGGGGATTGAAGTAGACCCTGCGCTGGTGGGCAAAGAACCCAGTTCTGGCTCACACATCATTGCTGTTTTGCGTCGTGGGCAATCGTTTGGAGAAGTCTCTCTGGTAGACCAAGGATTGCGGTCTGCGGGTGCACGCTGTACCCAACAAGACACGCATTTGGTCGTCATCCCACGAGACAAACTCATGCTCCTGTGCGATACCTATCCACAATTGGGCTATCGCCTCATGCGAAATTTGGCGGCAGACCTCGCTATGAAAATCCGTCATACCGATTTACAAGTGCGGGAACAACTCACTTGGGCGCATAAAAAATGATGACAATGGGCAAAAATGCCCATTTTTGTCCTATTATATGCCAATCGTAAACAAATTTTAATCATTTTTCTAACCAGAAACATATTCCCAACATTTCAAATATCAAAAAAGTAAATTACAATGATACTAAGGCTTTTTAGTTCATATCAAGGAGCATACAATTCTATGAAAAAGCTGTCTTTCGTTTTTTTCCTGCTTGGCTTATTAGTAATGTCCATCGTGCCTGCTATGGCACAAGGGACAGCACAACTGCGCGTAGCACACTTTTTGCTCGGCGGTGGTGATGTTGATGTATATATCAATGGCGAATTATCTGCTGCCACGCGTGTTGGCTATGGTGATGTAACCGATTGGTATAGCATCGCCCCCGGCACCTATAGCGTTGCTATTGCCCCTGCCCGCACATCTATTGATGATGCCGTGCTGGGACCCGCAGATTTCACCTTTGGCGATGGTAGCTGGACAACCCTTGCCGCCACCGGCTTGGTAGAAAGTGGCGTGTTGGATTTGTTCGCATTGCCAGAAGATTATAGCCCACTCACCTTCAATGAAACCCGCCTCAGCGTGTTCCATGCCATATCCAACGGTTTCCCTGTAGATGTAACCTACAATGACGAATTATTATTTGGGTTGTTGGCATATCCTCTCACATTGGGCGAAAACGATGGTTTCGATACCCGCACCCTCACTGTTGGTAGCTATGAAATTGATGTACTCGATAATATCAGCAAAACCAGCATTTTAGATTTGGGTCAGGTGAGTCTCAATGACCGAAATAATTATTTTGTTGCCGTCTTTGGGACTGCCGTAAACCCCACTGTGCGCGTGATCTCGACCAACATGGTGGATGTCGCATTCGTTGCTGTGGGTGATATTCGTGAACGTGCCAATGCCGATGCCACCGATGGTTATGTGCGCTTTGCACATTTCTCCTCTGGCACAGGGCTTGTTGATATCTATGTAAATGGCGATGTTGCCGCCTCTGGCGTTGACTTTTCTGGTATCAGCGAATTTGAAATGTATGCTGTGGGCGATTATACCATCAGCATCGCACCTGCTGGCACATCGCTTGATAGCGCCGTTTTAGAGTATGACTTGCGCTTGTTTGGGGCGGAATATATCACCCTCGCAGTCATCGGTGTAATTGAAAATCGCACTTTGGCAATAGCCCCTGTGTTTGAAGACTATAGCCCAGTGGATATTGGTCAAACACGCATCACCTTCTTCAATGCCGTTGCCGGTCTTCAAAAAGTGACATTGGCACGCAATGACGGTCTGTTAGTCGTGCAAGACCTTGCATCCCCACAAGAGGGTAGTGATGGTTATTCGATTAGTGACTTGGTCAATGGGCGGTATAGCTTCAAAGTGGTAGACTTTACCACCCCTGCAACATTGGCAGAAATTCCAGAATTTGCCTATAACACCAGTGTCAATTATTTCTTGGCATATATCCCTGGTGAAACTGGTTGGGTATTGGCAGAAGCCCCCATCCCCGCCGAATAATCTGGTATCACCTATCATAAAAAACGGGCGCACGCGTGCGCCCGTTTTTTATTTTCTTATTCACTCACTAACCGCACAAATTTGCGCTTGCCCACCTGCAACACCACAGGTAATAGCGCAGGGCTAATGATGACTTGGGTATCTTTGACTACCTCGCCATTCATACGAATTCCCCCCTGCTCGATCAGGCGCTTGGCTTCTTTGCCACTCTCTACCATGTCGAGTCGGCGCAATAAATCCACCAGTTTTTCCTCTGATACCAACGCACTTTCGGGAATATCATCTGGCACAGCGCCTTTATCGTGACTACGATACAAGTCATCCCAGCGTTTTTGTGCTGTAACCGATTCTTCTGGGCTATGGAAAATACTCACTATCTCGCGTGCCAATGCCATTTTGACCTCATTGGGGTGCAATTTGCCACTTGCAAGCCCTGTCTCTAGGTCTTTGAGTTGGTCGGCAGACCATCCTAAAATCAATTTATGAAAAATCGGCATGGCACGGTCTGGCACACTCATCACCTTGCCATACATATCCCATCCTTCACCCATGAGGGGGATATGATTACCAAGACTCTTGCTCATTTTAATATCGCCATCGGTACCGGGCAGGCTTTCACCCATGATAATCGCAATCTGGGGTTTTTGTCCCAGACCTTGTTGCAGTTTGCGCCCCGCCACCAAAATATTAAACAATTGGTCTTGACCACCGACTTGTACATCGGCTTCTTGTGCCACCGCATCATAGGCTTGCATAAGGGCATAGAAAAATTCATGCAGATAAATTGCCTGACCAGAATCTATCCGCTTAGAAAAATTTTCTCTGACCAAAAATTGTTGTACCGTAAAATTGCTGGCGAGGCGGATAATATCGGCAAAATCGAGAGAGGACAGCCATTCATCGTTACGACGCACACGGGTGAGCGCGGGGTCTAAAATTTTGAAGGCTTGCTCGGCATAAGTACGGGCATTATCTTCCACCGCTTGGGCAGTGAGCTGGTCGCGGGGTTTGTCTTTATCGGAGGGGTCTCCGATGAGGCTTGTGAACGTGCCTATCAGAAAAGTGACATCATGCCCAAATTCCTGAAATTGGCGCAATTTACGCATGGTGATAGTATGCCCCAAATGTAAATCTGCGGTGCGTGGGTCATAGCCACAATATACCCGTAGGGGTCTGCCCTCGCGCTGAGCTTCTATCAAGCGGTCACGCAATTCGCGCTTCATGCTTTCGCGGGTTTCTGGGTCGCCATATTCTACCCCGTTCATCAAGACCTCGACTTGTTCGTCAATGGTTGCCATCGTCATTTATCCTATCGTGAAAGTTGGTAAACTTGCCTAATCATAGCCAAAAATCGCACAAACTCAACCCGTTTGCGGACGAATTGGGATAATCCACAAATTAACCTGAATATCATTGGCATTTTGGATAACGATGATGTCATATAAAACCCCCGCCTCAAAGTTGACATCCAATTGCTTAAAAGCAACCAACCCACGCACAATGTCTATCACATACAAATCATTAAGGCGAGCAGGCGCAAATGTCTCTGGCGATAATTCACCACCTTGAATATCAAAAATGAGTGGTTGGGCGCTGGCAATCATTTCTTCTCTAAATTGCACAACGGGTAGTGGCGTAAAATCTAACGGTATGATTGCCTCCACAGACGCATCACCAATGGATAAATTAAACCGCACATCGGGGTTAACCGTTAAATTAGTCATCCGCACAAAAGCATTTGTGTTGGTCTCTGGAAAAGTGGATTCACGGCGAATCGCCACTTGTGCAACTGTCGCATTATCACCATACACATAAATTGTATGCACAAGGTCACGCTGAAACGAATAAATCTGGCTGGACAAATCGGTCTCACCACTCGGTTGGCGTATACCAATAAGGCTGGTATTGCTCATCACAGAGGCAATCACGGGGACAGATAATTGAGCATGTGGCAGTGCGCTGGCGACTGGTGCGCCATCTATCAAAATATCCACGGGTAAACGGTCTGTGAGCATATTGATAACCTGCACCCGCACAGGCAAAAGCGGGGCTTGGGTGGGTTCTGCTTCATAATCTATCGCTAGGCGCTCATCAATGGTCAAGCGCTCACTGATAATCAGTGGTGCGGTGCTTTCATCACGCCCTGTGATGAAATAAATATAACCCACACCTTGCTCAAACAGTAGATTGGGTGCTAATTCTACCGTTAATTTATCTGCGCCCTCGTTCACATTAAAATACAGGGTTTGCATCTCGGCATTCAACAAAACACCAGTGGTTGCCTGCCCATAGGCAATACGCCCCGCAAACGGAATCGGTTCTAGCGCAAAGCTGGGCTGAATGACCCCTTCATTGGGCAAGGCATGGACAAAAATCCAACGTGATTGATTGGGCGGCAATGGCGACAAATCATCACGTACAACACCCAAATTGAGGGTATCTTCTCCCCCCATAAATACCAATGTGAGGGTCTCATCTTGGCGGGGTGTGAGGGTGGTCGTATATAACGGCGCACTACGGCTAATATCTGCCCCGCCCGTATATACCGCCACCGCATAATCGCCTGCGGTGATTTGTTGACGCTCGCTGGGTCGTCCATAATCAGCATTGGCAAAGAATAATGTATCATTGAGGTAAACATCCACCAATGTCGCCACAGGCGAAATATTCACCAGTCTCACGGTTGTGCGTCCCAATACCTGATTATTGAAACGGGTAAAATTAACCTCAGTGGCGGGGTCACCATACGCTATCAATGCCACATTTTCGCGTTCTCTAAAAGTTAAAACATCTGTGGATAAGACTGTCTCGCCTGTTTGTATGGTCAGGGTGGTATCGCCAGCACGGATATTGGCGGGGATGGTCTGCTGTCCATAAATCACGGGCAATGCCATGTCAATCCCACTTTGGCGGATGGTCAGATTGGGAACATTATTCACCAAATTGATGAGCGAAACACGGCTTTGTCCTCCATCTAATGGCACAGTCGAAAGCATATAGGCGGTGAGTTGAGGCGATTCTGCTGTCCCATAAATAACCATAACCGTTGTCGCTTGTGGCTCAATTGTCACTTGTTGGGTCAATAATGGGGTGACATTATCGCGTGGCGATGCACCCGCAGGCATGATGCGAATGGTGTATGTCCCCGCCGATAAATCACTCGGTTGGGTATTTTCTCCATAACGCATCGCAAACGCATAGGCAGAGGCTTCGATATAAATATCCACATCCAACCAATTGGGGATGGTCTGTAAAAATGCCACAGATGCGATTTCATTGGTGCTACTGGGCAAAGAAGCAGGCTGTGCTGTGGGCGTTGGGCTTGGGGTAGCAGATGGCGTTGCGGTGAGGGTTGAGGTCGCTATTTCGATAGGAATATCGGTGGGCAGAATCACCTGAGTGGGCAATTGTGTATCAGTCGTGCCACACGCCGTCAATATTCCTATCATCAAAATGAGTATCAGACGAAACACCTTCATAAAAAATACCCTCTCGTTGCAATTTATCGTAACACCCCAAATCATATCACAAACAGGCTATAAAAACGAAAAGGCAACCGCTAGTGGTTGCCTTTGTATGACTAATTTGCTACATCCAACACATCATGGGGTTGGGGTTGGGAACACGGGAAGCGGGACGCTACCGAGTTCATCTTCTGGACCAAAATCATCAATGGTGGCGTTATTGGTCGTGGTGGTGGTGGTTGTTGTCGTGGTCACATCACTATTTACAGGCACATCATCGGCATCGGCACGGACACCATTATAGGTGATGACGAAAACATATTGACCAGAGACCCAACCTTCAATGCCTTCATAGGTGGTGCTAAACCACGCACCATCCGCCGTGCGCGAATTGAGAACGAGTTGTGTCCCTGCGGGAATACGTGCCAACACTTCTGCCGAAGTGGATGGTTCACGGCGCAAATTGAGATTTGACCCTGGATTCAATTCGACAGTGGTCAGATACAAATTACGGGTGTTTGGTTGAACAACCACAGGCGCAACAGGTTGCACGGGTTGGACAGGCGCAACAGGTTGAACTGGGGCGACTGGTGGGTTGGTGGTTGTGCTAACCACACCCGTGATATTGCCACGCAAGGTCGCTTCATCAGAGGCAATCAACAAATTGCGGTCACGAAGTTCTTGTGCGGGGACGATGCGGTCATTATATTCGTATTGAATATATTGAACACTCACCCACCCTGTCACTTCGCCACCTTCAAGTGGTGCATAGCGCACATAAACCCAATTGCCAGACCCACCCAATCCCACAAATTCCATGAGGATGCTATTTTGCACACCCAATAAAATTTCGCCATCATTTTGTGGGGTTCTGCGAATATTCAAATTCACATCGGGGTTCAGATTGACCACACGCACCAATACACGGTCACGTGGGGTTGGTGGTGGGGTAACAGCCGTACCGACTGCCTCGCCTGCGAGATTTTGTGGAATAGTGGGCAAATCTTTGAGCAATTGCAATTCATTACGTGGGTTACGCACTTCTAAAAATTGCCCATTTACCCACGCGGTGATTGTGCCACCATCGGGGGTTTGGTAGGTGATATTAAGCCATGTTGTGGTGCTATCCAAATCGGCGCGTGGGTCGGTGGTATCGAGTTGCGTGGCGGGGTCTACCCAATCTACCAATGTACCATTCACATTGAGTTGCAACACATTGCCATCATTGTCTTCTGGCGCACCTTCACGCCCATTAACAATTAAAACACTGCCAGATGGTGCAAGCCCCAACGACAACGCATCGGAGCGTGGGTATTGGCGCAATTGCAAATTAGCACCCGGATTCAACACGACACGTCCAGTTGGATTAGCGGGTGTCGCTACAACCACTGGTTGAACGGGCTGTAGAGGTTGTACAGGTTGAACAGGGGTTGGTTCTGGCGTGGTGACAACCACATCAGACACGGCTGGGGGTTCTGTTGGGACAACTTCTGTCGCCACAACCACTGCTTGGCTGGCACCAGGTGCGCTTGCAATCCCTTGCAAGAGGCTGGTAGAGACAAATACCACACGCGGGGGCGCAAATGTTGTGCCATTCAGCACAAACGCATTGTAATACACGCCACCATAGAAGGCACGCGCATCAAATGGCAATTCGGCGCTTTGCCCACCAATGGAGACAGACAATGTACCCGCTTGGGTAGTTGGGCTAAACGAAACTGCATCAGAGACTTCACCAAATGCAAGTGCATCTGCCAATGATAACCCATCATCCAAAGTCACCGATACCGCGCTATCGCCAGAAATGGTATTAACCACACTGACAACAACGATATTCGGTGCGAGTTGCGACAAATCGTCTACCAAGACATTCACATCTAAGTCACTAGCAGACCCTTGTGCAACAACCGTTAATGCACCGCCATTGGTTAGGGCAACATCACCAGAAAATAGGCTTGTGCCATCTTCTGTGAGGCGAATTTCGACCGCATAATCACCCGCAGGCAAAGCGAGATGTTGGGTCACATCACCAAATGCCAATGCAGGAACGATTTTGGTGTCGTTAGCAAAAATATCCACCGCAGGCGCATCCGAAACGGTATGAGCAAAGCGGACAAATCCGCCATCACCCTCACCAGATGTTGGTGCAGAAATGAGCAATGCTTCTGGTAAGGCAGGTGTGCCATAGAGTAATAAGACTTGGGTAGTGTTGCTCACGAGGCTAAAAGGTGTCTCTGCAACAACAGCCGTGCCATCTTCAAGATTCACCGCAATATCATACACTTCTGCTGGCACATCAAAACGCCCAGAAGTTGAGCCATAGCCCAATGCAGAGACAACCGTCTGTCCTTCTGCAACGATATTGACCACAGGGGCATTGGCAATAGCATGAATCACCTGAAAGCGAGTCACACCCACCGCAGTGGCAGAAAAGTCGTCTTCATAGGCGACAAATTGCAGAGGGTCAATGCTCGATGCGACCAATGTGCTTGGCACATCAGCAACGGCACTCACAGATTGTTCCCACAAGACAGTGGTCAATCCCGCAGGGCGTACCGACAAGGCATGATTTCCCGCAGGCACAGCCAAATAGCTCGAAGCCACACCATAGCGTAAACCACTCACAGACAAATTACCATCTACATAAATATCAATGGCGCTCACACCGGGAATAGCATGAACAAAGCGGAAAGAACCGTTGGCTTCTTGTGCCAAACTCACCGACAGTTGAACTGTCATGAGTGCCACAACAAGGGCTAAAAAGCGAATCATTTTTTTCATAAGGGGGTATCTCCTTGTATACTATCAATGGAGGACTCATCGGGCATGAGGGGGTCATGCCCGATAAGCACAGGAATCAGGTGCCTTCTTCCCATTGGTTCAAATAGTGAACTTGTTCATCGGTGAGGACATCAATATTGATGCCCATAGCTTCAAGTTTGAGGCGGGCAATTTCTTTGTCCACATCTTCGGGGATGGTATACACATTGGGGGTCATGCTGGCGGCGTTGAGGAGCATAAATTCTGCGCCAAGTGCTTGGTTAGCAAAACTCATATCCATCACGCTGGCGGGATGCCCTTCTGCCGATGCGAGGTTAATCAGACGACCTTCGCCCAAAATATAGACGAGTTTGTTGCCGACTTGATATTCCTCAACAAATGGGCGTACCAAACGAGGGTCGCCCTTGCTAATTTGGCGCAAGCCTTTGAGGTTAATTTCGACATTAAAGTGACCAGAGTTACACACAATTGCGCCGTCTTTCATGACTTCAAAGTGTTGAACATCAATCACATGAATATCGCCAGTGGCAGTGATGAAAATATCACCAATGCGGGCGGCTTCTGCCATCGGCATCACACGGAAACCATCCATGACGGCTTCGAGTGCGGGTAATGGGTCAATTTCGGTGACGATAACATTCGCACCCATACCACGCGCACGGCTGGCAATACCACGACTGCACCAACCATACCCCGCCACAACCACATTACGACCAGCCAACAACACATTGGTGGCGCGGATAATGCCATCAATCGTGCTTTGACCTGTGCCATAACGATTATCGAACAAGTGTTTGGTATTGCTGTCATTCACAGCAAGCACAGGGAATTTCAATGCGTTATCTTTTGCCATTGCACGCAAGCGAATCACGCCTGTAGTGGTTTCTTCTGTGCCACAAATCACATCTTTGAGCAATTCGGTGCGGTCTTTATGGAGCAAGCCGACCAAATCTGCACCATCATCCATCGTCATTTGGGGTTTGTGGTCTAGCCCAGCTTTAAGATGTTGATAGTAGGTGGCATTGTCTTCGCCTTTAATGGCGTATACGGGAATTTCGTCATGTACCACCAATGAGGCGGCGACATCATCTTGGGTAGAAAGCGGATTCGAGGCGCATAACACCACATCTGCCCCACCAGCTTGCAATGTACGCATGAGGTTGGCGGTTTCGGTGGTTACATGCAAACATGCCGCCACCCGAATCCCCTTGAGGGGCTTTTCACGTTCAAAGCGTTCACGAATCGCACGCAATACGGGCATTTCACGTTCTGCCCATTCAATCCGAAAACGTCCACCAGTGGCTAAATTCAAGTCTTTTACATCGTGTTCAACAGACATGTGAGAAAACTTTTACTCCTGAGATTGTATATACTGAAAAATATATCCCGCAAATGGGAGAATTGTAACATAACAATACAAAAATTACCTAACGCACAATCATGAGCGTTGGCAAATCGTTGCCTAACTTATTCCAAAAGCCGATTCAGCAAGCCATTATCGACATATTCGGTACGAAAACGTGCCACAAATTCGGCAGGGGTAAAATGGTGACTCTGTGTGCCAACATGCTCAATGGCATACGTGGCAGATAAAGACCCGATTTGTGCCGAAATTTCGAGCGAATACCCGTTCATCAGCCCATACATCAAACCCGAACGGAAGGCATCTCCGCCCCCAGTGGGGTCTTTCATGGCATCGGTGGGGAAGGCATCCACATGGATTTGTTCATCACCCTTATAGGCTTCGCAACCGCGTGGTCCCTGTGTCACCACCAAAATTTCGACCATCTGGCGCAATTCATCCAGTGATTTACCAGTCTTTTGGCTAATGACCTGTGCTTCATAGGCGTTTACCACCATCACATACGCCCCTTGCATATCCCGCGCCAATTCTTCCCCACTCAAACGGGGAACTTGTTGGCTGGGGTCATAAACAAAGCGAATCCCATTCGATTGGCATTCAGCAGAGATTTGTGACATAGCAACAGGGTCATTTGGGGTGATAAGTACGAGGTCGGGCTTACCCTGATAGACATCGGCAATCCGATACTCACGAGCATGAGCCATTGCGCCTGTATAGAATGAAGCAATTTGGTTATTCGACATATCGGTATTGCAAAAAAACGAGGCTGTGAATAGCTCATCAATTTGGCGAACCGTACTGCAATCTACACCGACACTTTCGAGCCATGTGCGATAATCTGGAAAATCGCGCCCAACAGTCCCCATGAGCTTCGGCTTCATCCCCAATAATGCCATTGTATAGGCGATATTAGCGGCTGTTCCGCCCCAATGCTTGGTCATTTCATCCACCAAAAAGCTAAGGCTTACTTGGTGCATTTGACCATCAATCAGATAATCACTAAATTTACCCGGAAAACGCATTAAATAATCGTAGGCAATTGAACCAGTAACAAGTATTTCCATTGGTCTCACTTCTATAGGTTATAATCGAATGATATGCTGGTCTGGGGGTTTTTGCCTTTAACGACCAAACTTATGTATTCTAAAACAAAATCACGCGAGTGTAAGGGTGAATCTGGATGACACAATTCAACAAACAACGACTAACCAATCGGCAAATTCAATTAAATCGGGATGGCTTGCGAAATGGCACATATAGCGATAAATATTTTGCCAATATCGCCCATATTTTGGGACAACTCCAAAAAGATGATTATCGGTTTAGTGGACAATCGGCACGCGCAGTAAATGCCGATTTAAGCCAAGTCGCGGTGGGCAATATCGAAGTCGAAGCACAGGTGTTTAATCGGCGTGCGCCCTATGCGTTGGTCGGCGGTGTAGATGTGGCACTCACCATGCTTCGTCATGCCACTGGCTATTTTGAAAACGGCATATTTCATGAAACATGGCAACAATTACAGGTGAGAGCGACTCATGATGGCACACTCACCCACTATGAGGGCGACGCTAGTCATATTGAACCTGTCATCATCATACGCGGAAAACTACGCGACTTTACCCTACTCGAAACACCCATATTAGGGGCGCTATCCCGCGCCACACGCATCGCCACCAATGTTTATAATGTGTTGGAGGTGTGCAATAACAAGCAGGTACTTTTTTTCCCCGCACGCTTCGATTGGCACGAAACACAATCCCTAGACGGATATGCCTATTGGCTGGCAATTCAGGCACATAACGCTCAACGCGGTGGCACATTAGCCCCATTAGTCAGCACCGATGCACAAGGTGCGTGGTGGGATGGCAACGGCAAAGGCACAATTCCCCATGCCTATATCGCTTGTTTTTTTGCCGATACTGCCGAAGCCATGCGCCTATTTGCCCAACACATGCCACTAGATACGCTCCGTGTGGCGCTGGTGGATTTTAATAACGACTGTGTGCGCGATTCATTGGCAACCATCGCTGTTTTTTGGGATGAATATCAAAAGGCATTAGCCACTGGCGATGAATCTGCACAAAAACGTTGGACACTCGATGGTGTGCGACTCGATACAGGTGGCAATATGCTGGATGTTTCGCTCAAAGAAGCCGATGGGCGCGGTGTGAGCGAGGCATTGGTGCATACCGTCCGCCGTGCATTGGATAACGCATGGACAGGTTGGGATGTGCCAGAAAACCTCATTCCCACCGCCCAAGCCTATTGTAGCGGGGTAAAAATTGTCGTATCGGGCGGGTTTAACCGTGAGCGTATCGCTCAATTTGAAAAAAATCATGTCCCAGTGGATTATTATGGGGTGGGGTCTACATTATTGACCAATGATAAAACCACCAACGCCGATTTTACAATGGATGTGGTGCGCCTGCGCGTGGGAGATACATGGGTAGACATGCCCAAAGTGGGACGCGCCCCCAACGATAATCCCGCCCTAGCGCCAATTGATTTAGCCGATTTTGAATGAGGATAATGTGATGAGTGACGAACAAGACGACCCCAAATATCCATCTAGTTTTTCTGATGAACTCAAGCGTGTCTCTGCGAATATTGATAAAGGGCGTGAACCCGAATTTATCGCAGGGCGTATGGGAACACGCCAATATTCCATTAAAGCATTGCTAGAGCGCATTGTTAACGCCTTTATAGAGGAACATGGACGCAATAGCACCGCCCTCAAAGCCGCAGAAACCTCTGCACAAAAATATAGTCTTATCCTTGCCACTGCCAATTATATTATTGGGGTGGAATCTATCCTTGTAACCGATGCCGAAAAAGCCGAGATTATCCGCAAAGCCTATGCAGAATTATTCACCTTTGGTCCATTAGATAGCCTATTTTTAGATGAAACCATCAGCACCATTAGCCTAGAGGGGGCAGATAAAGCATCGGTGCGCTATGGTCATGGCGACTTAACCAAAATTAACCCCCTATTTGAAGATACAGAGCATCTCAATCGCATTGTACGCCGTCTATTGAGCGAAGCTGATGCCGCTATTTCACCAGATGCCCCCCTCATCGAAACAGGGCTATTGGTTGGGGAACGCCGTATCTCGCTCAATATTGCCAGCCCACCTATCACCTATTTGCTTACTGCCGATATTCGCCTACATCCGCCCCATCCTGTCACCTTAGCCAATATGGTCGCATCTGGTGTTATGCCACAAACCGCCTGTGACTTGCTCATCGCATTGGCACAATCGCCACATGGCATCCTCATCGTTGGTGAGACAGAATCGGGTAAGACCACCCTTTTGGGTGCAATTATCCACCATACACAAACCCGCCCACTAATTAGTGTGGAACGTGCCGGTGAATTACGCTTGCCAGAGGGTGGCGAACAATTTATTGTCCAATGGAAAACAGATGACCATGAGGCGATTTCGTTTGGTGAGCGCGTCCATGAGGCATTATACAAATCGCCCCATACGTTGATATTAGATGAAGTCCGTGCCGATGAACCAGAAAGCATCGCCCCGTTGCTCACAAAAGCACCCACACCACGTTTATTATGGGCATTTCGTGGGACACCCAATAGCAAGCGATTGGGGTCTGCATTGAGCATCGTGGCACGAAAAAGTAATGCCGCAGAAGGCGATATGGCAGTCAGACGGTTATATGAACGCTTGCCGTTTGTGGTGGGCATCCGCAGACATGATAACACGCTCAAATTGACCCATATCAGCGAATGGCAATTTGCAGATGACCCAGATTATCCAAATTATGTGGAATTAATGTCACGGGGATGGGATGGGGTGGAATTGACAGGCAAACGTCCCATGAAGGCAATAGACCTGCCAGATAGTTTTTGGGGATAAGCTATGTATGGGGCATGAACAGTCATGCCCCATAGATTATGCTTTATTGATTAGCGTTACCCACGGCTGTGCGGAGGACTTCAATGCTCACACCACCACTGGTATAGCTGGGGCTAATGGGTTGGGGTGTGCCACTGAGGGTTTCTGCCAATGTCCCAAAACGAACACGAATGGCAGGGGTGCCACTTGTGCCTGCGGTACGGGCAAATGCCGTATCGGTCTGATATTGGCGGGCAGTTTGGGTACATTCCAACAAACGAGAAAGATTGAGGTCGAGCGTTCTGGCGAGTTCACGCCCTGCTTGGTCGCCACTCATGCGTTGTGAGGTGATATAATAAAACAATTCTTCGTGTGCCACCCAAAAATTGCTATCATCACCAGAAAGTTCTGCGGCACATTCGGCTAATTTGGAGTATTGGGTGCTATCTGCGCCCAAATTGGCGATAAGGCGATATTCAAAACGGGCTTGCCCAGTCACCACAAATTCTTCAATGAATTGGTCAATGACGGGTTTATAGTCTTGGCAATGGGGACAAGCAAAATCGGCGAATTCAACTACTGTAATGGGGGCATTGGGGTCTCCCAAGACAAATGCACCATCAGATGCACGACTAGTTTCGATTTGGCTATAATCAATGCCACTACGTTCTGCAATGGCATTTTGTGAAAATATAACAATCGCCACAAATATCACGACTGCGGCGGCTACAACCCCGCCGACAAGCAAGAGGGTCTGTTGTTGCTGTTGTTTACGAGCGTTCATATACAATACTCCGTTTATAAAAAAACATAACCAAAAATTCAACGATTTGACTGATTTTACACGGAAATCGTTAAATTTTTATGGGTTATCTAATTTTTTTTACAAACAGTTAACGAATTGGGCTATTTTAGCGGTTGGCTTCCTCAATAATTCGCGCCAATACGTCAAAATTGACCCCACCACTCGCATATTGGTCACTAATCAGTTGCGATTCCGTGACATCATCTCCCGCAAACCGCACCCGCACAGCAGGCGTGCCAGATGTCCCCGCACTACGCGCAAATTGTCCGTCCATCTGATATTGGTCAGACGATACGGTACATTCTAGCAAGCGTGCATAATTCAATTGGAGGGCAGTCGCCAATTCGCGCCCTGCATCGTTGGCACTCAATCGGCGGGTGGTGGCATAATCGAACAGCAAATCCATTGTCCGCCATGCGGTAAGAGAGTCGGTTTGTTCTGTCGCGCACTCGGTCAATTGGGCATATCCCACACTATTTGCGCCTAAATTACCTAGCAAACGATGTTCCACCCGTGCCTGCCCTGTTGCCACATATGTCTCTATCAGGCGGTCTACGGTGCTTTTATAATCTTGGCAATGCCCACAGAAATAATCTGAGAAAACGATAAAGGTGATAGGCGCGTTTTCATCGCCTAAAATATATGCCCCATCGGTATTTCGTGTCGCAGTCAGTGACTCATTAATGGCACTCGCATTACCCGATGCGCTATTTTGTGAGAGTAAAATAATCCCCACAAATGCCACCAACACGACCACAATAATTACGCCTACAATAAACAGGCTTTGTTGATTTTTTGACTGAGCCATTGTTGCTCCTCTTAGGATATATCAAACGAAACATATTTCTGATTATAGCCCAGTGGAGATAACCAGATTAGAGACTAACGTCCCCTTTTGAGCATGACAAATGGTATCATCCATGCCACTTTTTGCTGATAAGCGCGGTAATCATCACCAAAATAGCTGATAAGGCGTTTTTCTTCGTACCATGAGCCAATCACAAAGTAGAGGGTCGCACCAATGCAAAATCCCAAATACCCCTCGCTCATGGTGGGGACAAACCATATCACCATCAGGCTAAATAAATACAACGGATGACGCACCAACGCATAGACCCCTTTCACGCTTAATGGCTCTTTGGGCAGTGGCAATTCCCCACCCATAAAATAGGCTCTGGCTTGGGATGTACCCAAAAATTGACCACCATCAATCTGCAACACCGAAATCAGCAACCCAATTACCCCAATGCCTTGCAAAATGAGAAATAGTACCGTTATGGGCGATTCTACCGACCACACCACCCAATTCGACTGCGAGACCATCAGCCAAGCCACAGGCAATAAGGTAAAAACGGTAATGATGTTGTATATCAGCCGATACAAGCCATGAAAAGCCCGTTCCCCATATTTTTCTTGAAAAGCCCGCTTCGCTTCTTTGCTGGCGAGGATGCTGTGAATAAATCCAAACGCGACTATTGCGAGTAAAACTGCTATCATAGGGGTATACTTTCTACACCAGTTAAAAGGTAAAAAATATCATGCGTGCTGTTGATATTATTGCAAAAAAGCGGGATGGGCTAGTCTTAACCAATGACGAAATAGAGTGGTTTATCACGGCGTATACCCATAATGATGTACACGATTATCAAGCATCGGCGCTCCTCATGGCGATTTTATTACGCGGGATGACCGATGATGAAGTGACCACCCTCACAATGGCGATGGCAAATTCGGGCGTGATGTTGGATTTGTCGGATATATCGCCCTATGTGGTAGATAAACATTCATCGGGTGGTGTTGGCGATAAGACCACCTTAGTAGTATTGCCATTGGTCGCCTCTTGTGGGGTGACCTGCGCCAAAATGAGCGGACGTGGGCTTGGTTATACAGGCGGGACGCTGGATAAATTAGAAGCCATCACGGGTTTTCGGGTAGAAATACCAGAATCAGAATTTCGTGAGCAAGCACGGCGCATTGGCATTGCTTTAGTGGGACAAACTACCGACCTCGCCCCTGCCGATGGCAAAATGTATGCCCTACGCGATGTCACCGCCACCGTATCGAGCATCCCACTTATTGCCAGTAGCATCATGAGCAAAAAACTCGCCAGTGGTGCGAATGGCATTGTGTTGGATGTAAAAGTCGGCACGGGCGCATTCATCAAAAATTTAGATGATGGTCATGCCTTGGCGCGGATGATGGTCAAGATTGGGCAAAATGTTGGGCGCGATATGATTGCCGTCATATCCGATATGAACCAGCCTCTTGGTCATGCCATTGGCAACGCCATCGAAATTGAAGAAGCCATAGAGACGCTTAAAGGTGGTGGACCAGAAGATTTCCGCGACCATTGCATCGAAGTCGCCGCGCACATGCTCCGTTTGGCGGCATTGGGTATGGGTGATAAGGGCAAAAAATGGCGCGATTTTACGGTGGTACTCAAATTTCTCCAAGACCAACTGCATAGTGGCGCGGCATTAGAAAAATTCCGCGAGCTGGTTATCGCACAAGGGGGTGATGTGGCGATGGTAGACAATCCCAGTTTGTTGCCACAAGCAAAAATTGTGCAACGCATCCAAGCCGAGCGCGATGGCGTTATTTCGATGGTAGATGCAGAAAAAGTGGCGCTGGCGGCGTTTGAATTGGGCGCGGGACGTGCCAAAAAAGGCGACCCCATAGACCATGCGGTTGGGGTCAAAATTTTGGTCAAAGTGGGTGATATGGTCAAAAAAGGCGATATTATTGGCTCAATTCATGCCAACGATAGCAATCATCTGGCAAATGCCAAAGCCACCATGCGCGAGGCAATTGCCTATAGCAAGGATATGGTGCAACGACTACCGCTATTCTATGATGTCATCGGCGAGGTGTAATTTAGCGGTTGGGGGGAATATCTATCACCATTGCGCTATTGTGCATTAGCTCATACCCATCGTACTGATTATCCGCATACACATACGTATAGAGGGGTGCATCTGCCCAATAGCCATCATCACCAAAACGGATGCGCCCTACCCACTCCCCCATATAATCCACAGACCGAATTGTGTCGGCAACCGCTTGACGAGACATATCGGCATTGGCAATGACCTGCGCCAACAGTCGGGTGGCATCGTACACAGTGGTGCTTAAATAACTCGGTTGCGGGACATAAATATCGCTGGCGAGCAATCGCTCTCTAAACTCAAACGGTGCAAATGCCCCACTGGTCACAATTTGAACGTGTGGCAACGGGCGCGTTTGGTTATATAAATCGGCATACGCAAATAATCCAAACGCATCCCCACCCTGAAAAGGCGTTTCGAGTGAGGCGGTGATGTCTAAACGACCATCATACGATAACATTTCGGGGATTTGCGAATTTGACACAATAAAAATATGCTCATAGATGGGTGTAGTCGCCCATTCGCCAATGACGATAACGGGCAAATCGGCTAATGCCTCCAAAACACGACTATCGGCACTATCGTAGCCCATCACCATCACCACTTTAATGCTGTCATCCAACGCCAATGCCCGCGCACGGGCTTGTGCCGTCTGGGGTGTGCCACCATCATCCACCGCTACCAATTCTAGGTGCGATACTCCCGCATCGCGCAATGCCAGCCGTGCGGGATAAATGGCAGTATAACCCACCTCACGGTAGCGCCCTTCAAATGAGGCAAGCAGGGCGATGCGGGCAATCGGAGGGGTGCGCCAAATAGCACATGCCGATAGGCTGGTCATGAGGATGAGCAATAAGGCGATTTTTTTCATCAACACAATGTCCGATGTTCATCGTAGGTAATCGAAAAATCGTGATAGCCATCTCTGCGACAATCGGCACGGAAAAAGAAAAATGGCGTTTCCATCGGATTAATTGCCGCCACCATTGCCGACAAACTCGGTATAGCGATGGGACCAGGTGGCAATCCTTTGTATAGATAGGTGTTATAGCGCGAATCTACCCCACGATAATCGGCGCGGGTGATACGGGGCCACCAATTGCCAGAGCGCACATTGGGATGTTCATATTGCACGGTGGGGTCTGCATCGAGTGTCCAATCATCACGCATACGGTTGCGATACACACTCGAAATGACAGGGTGTTCGACCTGATAGAGTGCCTCTTTTTCGATGATAGAAGCCAATGAGACAATTTCATATACCGTAAGGCGTTGTGCTGTGGCATTTTGGCGCATTTCTTCTGTGAAATTTACGCTAAACGCCTGTAACAAAATACGGCGCAGTTCCAACGGGGTGACATCTGGGGGCAACTGATAAGTATCTGGGTATAAAAACCCCTCTAACGATGCCCCTGCGGGTATGCCCATCTCGCGCACAAAATCGGTGGGCAAAACCGCGCCCTTGCCCACCACCGCCAAAAATTCTGCGCCAGAAAAACTGAAAAAGGGACGTGTAGCATCTATCACCTCTGCCACCTGTTCGATTCGCCATCCGGGGACAACCGTAAAGGTGATAGCCCCAAAATTAGAGTTGGTGAGGGCTTGCGCGATTTGTTTGATAGTTTGCGATTGAGCAAGAAAAAATGTCCCCGCTTGAATTTGGCTGTCGAGTCCTTCTAATTTGGTATAGTCTAAAAATAAGTCCGCATCGCTGATGAGCCTATCTTGTTGTAGCCGAGTCGCCACCGATTGCACGCCTTCACCAGAAAAAACGGTGAAGCGGATGGTAGTGCTATCGGCACTCATGGGGGTATTGAGTTCATCCCCGCGTGATGATAATGAAATTCGCAAATACACATTACGGGCAAATGCGGTTAAATCATCACCTGCAAATAAAAATATCGCCCCAACGCCTAATACACATACAAAGCCAAAGACGATTAGGGAAATAAGGATAGTTTGTAGCCGATTATGTCTCACGGGCGGGGTCTTTCTTTGAATAGGTGGATAGGGATTCATAGTTATATTCTAATCGCAAAAAATGAAATTGGCATAAGGCGTAGGGTAAGCATCAGAAAATCACCCACTATGGTCGTCTAAATAACGTTGCAAAATCACCCGTGCCGATAAATCGTCTATGGGGTCTGTGGGCTTACGTTTTTTCTGCTTGGCAATATCTTGGGCATCTTGGCTAGAAAATTGCTCATCATGAAAGGTCAATGGCAAATTGACCACTTCTACCAATCGTTCTGCCCACAGACGCACCGTATCGGCGCGGGTATGTTCGCCTTCTGCACGGTCTAGGTCGAGTGGAATCCCCACCACAATCCCCATAACACCCTGCTCTTGGGCGATTGTGGCGATTGTGGCAAAATCGGCTTGTTTCGACTGGCGGGTGATAATCGCCACTTCACGGGCAATAATCCGCATATCATCGCACACCGCCACACCAATCCGTTTCATCCCATGGTCAATGCCTAATAATTTGCCTTTTGATGGGAAATCGGTCATTGGGTCGCTTCCTGAATAATTATCAACGAAATACGTGCGGATAAAACGGGCATCTGCCACATCCAATCGGGGGAAAATGTAAGTTCTGGAATACTATTTGGGGCAATATCCACCCGTGTCCGCAAATAGTCTATGGCATCTGCAAACGATTTATTGGCAATATCGGCACGGACTTGCTCTGGGTTAATTTGCGCCCGCGCCACACAATTACCCGACATGGTAAAAAACACTGCATCAGGTGTGACCAATACATCGCCTGTGCGATATTCGATGGTGTTGGGGTCTATACTACGCCCGCGCACGACCTGTCGCGCCATTTGTGCAAAGACTATTTGTTGCCCCAAGCGGGTATTCACCACCAAGACCTGAATCACCGCCCGTTTAGTCAGTGTGAGCGTGTCTTGCAAATTGCCAACTTCCCCGTTCCACTGTTTCCAATCATCGCGTTCTTCCACAATTTGTAGTGTATCGAACAATACAAAATCATCACTGGTGATTTGGGTGGAATTTTGAATTTCGTTATAGGCGCGTTCTTGGATTAACTGATTAACGGTCAATTCAAGCGTCTGGCGGTCAGATTGTGTCACGGCACGTTCTACCTGTGCCACACCTGCCTGTGTCGGTTGTGGATTATTGACACTGACCTGTTCGCCAAGCGGACCCACAACCACCACCAAACGCCCTGCCTCTAGGTTGCCAATTACCCCCGCAGAACTCGGCAATGCCTCAATGGGCAAAATAGCATCGCTATTGCCTGCTACCTGTGCATCTTGCGTGGTACGGAATAAAATCGGCGGGTCATCGGTGGTGCTAATCGTTGTGCCGAGTGGGATTGTCAGAGGGGTCGCTGTTTGATTGGTAAAAACCACCTCCCCCACTGCCAAACCACTCCCTAATTCCTGAACGCCTGTGGTGGGGATAGATGTGGTCTCTTCCACCTCAATTTGCAACACAGTGGCGGGTAAAATACCATTTTCGACATCAATGGATGTAAAAGAGGGGTCCGGGTTGATGACAATTTGCACACTCTGTTCAATCAATTGCACCGCAGGGGTAATAGTGACAGTCGCGCTTGGCACAAGCACATAAACCCCGCCACCAATAATTGCCAATAAAATGGCAATCAGTCCCACACGAATAATGATTTTGGGCAATGTCGCCATCGGCGGGCGTTCTATTTGCCTACTCGCCACATCTTTGAGTTCAGAAAGCACATCTTCGCTCTCTGGGCTATCTTTGGGGCGGTCACTGCGGTCTGTAAAGACTTTGGCGCGTCCACGTTTCCATCTGCCTCGCTCGCTCGCACCGATGGTCTCGAATGTGCTGATATTCAATTCTTGGGCGTGCCGAATCACCTGTGTATCGTGGGTGACTATCGCCAAACGAATCGCACGGCGCATAGATTCTCGTTGCACGAGAACTAAATCCAATTTGCGTATTAAGGCAGTCCCTTCTTCGGGCCACACCAATAAAACCCGCTTGCCATGAATAAATGACAGACGGTCACGGACAGAATTCACATCCTCGCCCGCCTCAATTTGAATCAGTTCTCGGTTGCCAGAAGCCATGTGCCATCCAATTCTTTATTTTGCCATTTGCCCAATAACCACACGGGCTTGCTGAAGGGCATCTGCGAGTTTGGTCACATCTTTGCCACCCGCCTGTGCCATGTTAGGACGACCACCACCACCGCCACCGATAATCGGCGCGATTTGTTTGATAATATCGCCTGCACGGAATGTTTTCATCAAATCATCCGTGACAGACACCATCAATAGGGGTTTATCGTCAAAACTGCTCCCCACCACAAAAATTCCCGATTTAGCCTTGCCTTTGAACCAATCGGACATATCGCGCAGGGTCTCTACAGGGGTATCATCCAATTGTAAGACCATCACCGATACCCCGCCAATCGTCTCTAAAGATTCGGCATGACGATTAAAGGTCTGACGGGCTAAATCACGACGTAATTTTTCAATCAGTTTACGGCTATGGCTGAGTTCATCTTGCAATGTCACCACTCGTTGTAGGACTGTTTCGGATGTGGTCTGCAATTGACCCGCTACATGCGCCAAAATATCCAATTTTTCTTGGATATAAGCAATCGCCACGCCCCCTGTGAGTGCCTCCACACGGCGCACACCCGCGCTCACACTCCCTTCACTGATAATGAGGAATATGCCAATATCGGCAGTGGTGCTTACATGCACCCCGCCACACAATTCATAACTATAGCGTGCGCCATTTTCGATGATAACGGTGCGGACTGTATCGCCATATTTTTCGCCAAAAAGTGCCATTGCCCCTTCGGATTTTGCCTGTTGGAGTGATTTTATTTCCGACTTTATAGGATAATTGGCAAGGATAATCTCATTGACCTCTGTCTCAATGGTCTTGAGTTGGTCAGATGTCACACGGGTATCATGGGCAAAATCGAAACGCAGACGTTCTGGTGATACCAATGAACCGCGTTGTTGCACATGAATCCCCAGATGATTGCGGAGTGCGGCATGAAGCAAATGTGTCCCCGTATGATTGCGGATAATATCGGCACGGCGGAGGCTATCCACGCTGGCAGATACGGCATCACCGACTTTTGGCGCACCTTGCACCACTTCACCGATATGAATAATCAATCCACCCACAGGACGGCGCACATCCTCAATTTCAATTTCCCAATTATCAGCGCGAATAGTGCCTGTATCGCTGACCTGACCACCCGCCTCAACATAAAACGGTGTGGAATTGAGTACCACTTCCACCTTATCGCCAATGCTCAATGATTGGGGGACAGCACCATTTTGGGTGAGCGCCAACACTTTGGCAGAGAGGCTCATATCGCCATAGGGCAAATAGTCTACGCCATTCGCAGAGAGCGATTTTTCCGCTTTGAGTTGATTCAACACGGCATTATAGGCTTCACCCATGTCAATTTCGCCCATCGCCAAACCACCACCGCTAACGGTTGCGTGTTCTTGTTCGGCGGTATCAAATGCAGACATATCCACTCCATATCCGCGTTCTTCTACAATGTCTTTGGTGACTTGGATGGGCAATCCCAATGTGGATTTGAGGTAGAAGGCTTTTTCACCGTCTAATGTGCCACCTGCGGGCAATTGTGCCAGCATTTCGTCTAATGCGACTAAGCCCATATCCATTGTGCGCCGAAAACGTTCTTCCTCGCGGGTAATCGTCTTTTTGATGGCATCAGCACGGTCTTTGAGGTCGGTATAATACCCGCCCATCGTATCAATCACTGCATCTGCCACACGCCCCAAAAATGGTTCATGTAAGCCGATTTTCGTGCCAAAACGTGCCGCCCGTCGAATGACCAATCGGCACACAGAATCGCGTCCTTTTGCCCCTGGCAACACACCATCCGCCGTGAGGAATACTGCCGCCCGAATATGGTCGGCAATCACACGGTAAGGGACATAATTCGCATCGCGTTCTGCATCGGTGTGTCCGGTGATTTCCTGTGTCTTTTTGATGATGGGCATGAACAAATCGGTGTCATAATTCGCCGATTTGCCCTGCACAATGCTCACAATGCGTTCCAAACCCATACCCGTATCTACCCCTGGTGCTGGCAATGGGGAATCGTATTGCCCTGTATGGGTGGGGTCGGCTTGAGTACGGTTATATTGCATAAAAACCAAATTCCAAATTTCGAGGAAACGATCATCTTCCGCTTGGAGCATAAACACAATGCTATCTTCGCCCAATTCTGGGGTTTTATCCCAGTGAATTTCGCTGGTGGGTCCGCAGGGACCCGTCTCTGCCATCTGCCAGAAATTGGTCTTGGGACCCATACGTGCCACACGTTTGGGGTCTACGCCGATTTTATTCACCCAGATGTTATAGGCTTCGTCATCATTCTGATAGACGGTGAATACAAGGCGGTCTTTGGGCAATCCATACACTTCGGTGAGCAATTGCCACGCAAATTCGATGGCATATTCTTTGAAATAATCACCAAAACTAAAATTGCCGAGCATCTCAAAAAAAGTGTGATGGCGCGGTGACGGTCCCACATTTTCGAGGTCGTTATGCTTGCCACTGACGCGCATACATTTTTGGGATGTGGTGGCACGTTTATAATCACGCTTATCGAGTCCTAAAAACACATCTTTGAATTGCACCATGCCCGAATTGGCAAACAGCAAGGTGGGGTCGTTGCCCGGTACGAGCGATGAGGACATGACGTGCTTATGTTTTTGTTCTACAAAATAATCTAAAAACGCCTGCCGAACTTCGGCGCTGGTCATAAAATTCATCGTATTTTTTCCTGTTGTGAACATCCTAGTTAGGGGAATTATAGTGGGGTATGATGCGTGGGGCAAGGTGAGGAGTATGCTTGCCCCAGATGATATTATTTATCACGGGTGATGGCGAATCCACTCATGAATTGTTTTTGGAGCAAAATAAATACGATGACGGGTGGCAGGCTGGCAATCACTGCACCAAGCATCAACGGTCCATAACTGATGCTCGTATCCACCGAGAGCAAACTCCGCAACCCGACTTGCACCACTTGGTTATCTGCCCCACCAGGGGCAATGAGCAGGGGCCACAAATACATATTCCACACATAGACAAATTGAATCACCGCCAACGCACCAATGGTATTCCAGCTAATGGGTATCAGCACACGAAACAAAAATTGTAGCGGATTTGCCCCATCCATCTGTGATGCTTCTGAGAGTTCTGAGGGGATATTGGCAAAATGTTGCCGAAATAAAAATGTCCCTGTGGCACTCGCCATGAACGGCAATGCCAATGCCTGAAATGTCCCACCCCAATCTAGTTGGATGGATACAAATCGGAATAAGGCGATAATCAATAATTCAGTGGGCATCATCACGGTAATCAGCACAAATCCAAAAACCACCCATTTACCCGGAAATCGAAAATATACAAACGCCAATCCAGATAACAACGATAAAACTGTTTTGCCAACTGTGACGATGACTGCCAAAATGACACTATTGACCATATACCGCCCCAAATTGCGGTCAACCATCACCGATTGCCAGTTACGCTCAAGCGATTCACCCGGTATGACTTGAAAGTTAATCGTTTGGGCATTATTTTGTGTGCTGACCAGCATGGCATAAAATAATGGAAATCCGATAAAAAAACAGGCAATCCACAAGACCACATGGGCATACCAACGTTGTGGAATCAATCTTCGAATAAGTGATTTTGTGGTATCAGATGTCATCACCCGATTCATATCGGATGAATCTTGTATGATTTCATGAGAAAAATGGGTCATCGGTTATGCTCCATAAGATACGCGCCGACCAGTGGTGCGGAACTGCAAATAAGTGATACCAACGACCAACATAAACAACACGAGCGATTGTGCCGCCGATTTTCCGAGGTCATTATTGCGAATACCCAGATTGTAAATTTCATAAATCATTACATTCGTGCCACCACTACCACCTGTCAAAAAGTCAATGGTGCCAAAAATATCGAAGAAGGCATAGGAGATATTGGTGATAATCAAGAAAAATGTGATGGGCGACAGCATGGGTATCGTGATACGGACAAACCGTTGCCACACATTTGCACCGTCTATGGCGGCGGCTTCTAATAAATCTTTTGGGACATTTTGTAGACCCGCAATATAAAACAAAATACTAAATCCCAACGCTTTCCACACACTTGCAAGGATGATTGTCAATGGAGCCATTGTGGTATCTTTCCAATCGAATCCATCTCCACCCAAAAAACGAATGATATGATTTGCAACGCCACCTGTGTTATTAAAAATGATGAAAAAAATAATACCCGCTACAGGTGGAGAGATAGCATAGGGCCAAATGAGCAATGTCCGATAAATATTACCCCCACGAATCGGTTGATATGCCATATAAGCGATACCAAGTGAGATAATGAGGCTAAAAATAACGATAGCAGTCGAGAGGCTAAAGGTGGTTATAACTACTCGATAATAGCTAGAATTGAGGAGTAGCGCCAAAACGACAAAAAAGAAAAAGAATAGGTTAGAAAGGATAAGCGATAGGCGAAAAAACTGCGCCCACACCGAGTCTTTGTCTTTGAGTGTATTTTGTGATGCAATAAATAACTGAATAGCGATGATAAAAAATAAAACAGTCTGAAGGGTAAAATTTTCGGGTTGCAAAAGGCGTGTGAAGTTATCTACACACACAAATATTGTTCTGGATGTGCCAAGTCGCGCCAATAATGTTGATAGGCGAAAAGTATCCATCGCAGGGTAATAGAGAAATAATGCCAAGATAATCAATGTCGGCGATAACAACAACCACGGCATCAACCATCCCTTAAATGTACCTGCGGATGATTGATGAGCAATCAATGAACCAGAACGCCCTGCAAACAAAAAGTTTGAGGCACTTCTGGCGATTCCCAACATGACAAATACGCCAATGGTGATGAGAAAAATGCCAAAATAAGCATCTATTGGCTTACGTTCTGGCTCAAAGGTGCAATATCCCAACGGCACCATAAACACCATTGCACCAATCCCACCCGCCCCCGCCCCAATGATTGCACCGATAATCGGTGAACGATTTAAGCGCATAAATAGGGCAATAAAATAAATCGCCCCAATAATGGCGGGGATTAGTGTGATAATTATATTTGTCGATTCTGTGGAAATCATAGCTATTTCCCCAAGATACATATAAAAATAAAGTGAAATAGGGGCGAATATTGTCGCCCCTACCTAAAACAGATGTGTTATTAAACCAAATTAGTCGTTGAGCAAGTTATATTCGCTCAAAGCTTCATTTGACAATGTTTGGGCTTCGGTCAGGGCTTCGGAGATATCTGCACCATTCACAAGGATGTTTTCAATGGCTTGGGTCACGAAGTTACGGATTTGTGGGAACGCTCCAACAATCGCGCCAGTAGTCGCACTGGTTTGTTCGCTGTTGGCGAGTTGTTCACTAGCGACCAAAGAATTGGGGCTTTCATCATACCAGCCTTCAGCTTGGAGCAATTCCAAACCAGCATTGGTCACTGGGACATAACCCGTAACTTGGTGCCAAGAAGCATCATTCTGGGCATTGGTGAAGAATAACAAAAAGGTCAATGCGCCGTCTTCAACTTCTGTAGCCAGACCATTTGCCAACCAAAGGCTTGCACCACCGATAAGATTGCCAACATAACCAGTTTCTTGGTTATAGGGCATGTAAGAAGCAGTTACTGTGAAACCAGCATCAGCACCATCGTTGGTCAATGCGGTGGTATCTGAACTGCTATAAACCAGCATCGCCACATCTTGGGCAATGAAGGTATTATAAGTCCCGCCCCAGTCACGTTGAACGCCAGTATAGACATAATAACCCATATCTTGCAAATTCTTCCACCAGTTCACATAAGAAACGGCGGCATCACTGGCGATAAAGGTTTCGGTAGCACGGGCTTCACGACCATTGCCATTGTTGACAAAATCGGCACCTTGTTGCGCCAATGCTTGTTCAAAGAACCAACCATGGTTGGGCCAAGTGATACAATTGGCAGGGGCAGATTCCAATGCCATAATCACGGCACAAGCGGCTTCGACTTCTTCCCAAGTGGTTGGGATTTCGATACCAGCGGCATCAAAAATAGCTTGGTTAGAAAACATGATGGCGCTAGAGGTATTCCATGGCATAGAGGTGAAAGAACCATCGAGTGTATAATAATTGGCGACTGGTTCAACAAAGTTATTCAAGTCAACAGCTAAACCGTTGATTTCGGTACGGTCACCAAAGGCTTCGGAGATAGGCTTAAAGTGAGGCACACCATCAAAATTGGCATCGCGTGCGTCTTGAGTAGCGGCTTCAAAATATTGAACGATGGCTGGGTTTGTACCTTGTTCAAATGCCAAATTGGTGGCGCTAAACAGCACTTCGTAATTATCATATCCTTCAATAACAACATTATATTGTGGATATAATGCATTAAATTCGGTGGCACGTTCACGCGCCCAGTCCAGACGGTAATCGGTAAAGGCAATCCATACTTTGACTTCGGTAACACCTTGTGCAAATGATGGAATAACAGCCAAAAACACGAGTAAGGCAATTACAACGGACAAGAAACGCTTGCGGTTAATCACTTGTTTCTCCTTTGAAACTATCTAGTGAAAAATTTATTTCTGCATAAAAATGCTTTCAAAGCATACACAATGGTGTTTAAAAGTTTACAGGTCATAATTTAAGAAACGCTAGAGGTTCTTTAATAGATGGTAAAATATCGTAATTATTCCGCTTAACCGATTTGTTTATTCTCATTCATCACCACATCCGCTATAATGCCTCCCTACGCGATGGATGCAACCCTTTGGAGCAACCCTTTGTCACGAGTATTTATTACAGGCGCAGGCGGATTCGTTGGCGGTCATTTGGAACGTCACCTGCTGGCTCTTTATCCCGATGTCGAAATTTATGGGACAATTCTCCCAACTATGCCTCCCCCATCTCAACGGGAACGTGTGACTTATCATCCTGTGGATTTGAAAAATGAAGGGGATGTGCGGGCGCTCATAGAGGATATTCGCCCAGATTTCATTTATCATCTGGCGGCGCAGGCATTTGTCCCCCGCTCCTTTGAAGCGCCATGGGAAACCCTAGAAAATAATATCCTCGCCCAGCTCAATGTCATCCTCGCCTGCTTAGGGTGTGGATTGCGCCCACGCATGTTGGTCGTCAGTTCCGCAGAGATTTATGGGCATGTGCACCCGCACGAAGTCCCCATTAAAGAAACAGCCGATTTGCGCCCCACCAGCCCCTATAGCGTGAGCAAAATTGCCCAAGATATGCTGGCATATCAATATTATCTCAGCCACCGCCTGCCCATTATGCGGGCGCGTCCATTTAACCATTTTGGACCCGGACAGCACGAAAACTTTGTCGCACCCGCTTTTGCCATACAAATTGCACGTATCGAAGCAGGTCAGCAAGAACCAATTATCCGTGTGGGCGATTTGAGCGCCAAGCGCGATTTTACCGATGTACGCGATATTGTGCTGGCGTATCGGCTTATTGCCGAAAAAGGCTCATCTGGTGGGGTATATAATGTGGCATCTAACAAAGCCTACACTATTCAAACCCTATTGGATGCCATGATAGCCACAAGCCAAACAAAAATTGAAGTGATGGTAGATGCAGAGCGCCTGCGCCCGGTCACCATTCCCATTTTGCAGGGCGATTGCGCCCATCTGCACACCGAAACCGGCTGGCAACCCCAAATTTCGTTTGAACAAAGCGTGGCGGATATTATGGACGATTGTCGCCAACGCATCACACAATAATTAACGGAGAAAATTATCACATGGCAAAAAAAGCATTAATTACGGGCATCACAGGGCAAGACGGTTCATATCTGGCTGAATTTTTATTAGAACAGGGTTATGAAGTTTTTGGGCTTGTGCGCCGTACCAGCACCGTTAAATATGAGCGCATCCAACATATTCAAGACGATGTTACCCTGTTGCAAGGCGACATGAGCGACCAAACCAGCCTCACATCTGCCATTCAAACCTCACAACCCGATGAGATTTATAACCTCGCCGCCCAAAGTTTCGTGCAAACTTCATGGGGACAGCCTGTTTTTACGGGTGATGTCACCGCACTCGGTGTCACGCGCCTTTTGGATGCCATCCGCACCGTGAATCCAAAAATTCGCTTCTATCAGGCATCGAGTAGCGAGATGTTCGGCAAAGTGCAAGAAGTCCCTCAAAAAGAGACCACGCCATTTTATCCCCGCAGTCCGTATGGGGTGGCAAAGGTCTATGGGCATTGGATAACGGTGAATTATCGTGAAAGTTATAATATGTATGCCTGTAGCGGGATTTTATTCAACCACGAAAGCCCACGACGTGGATTAGAATTTGTCACGCGCAAAGTCACCTATCATGCCGCCAAAATCAAAATGGGTCTGGCAAACGAACTTCGTCTTGGCAATTTGGATTCTCAACGCGATTGGGGTTTTGCGGGGGATTATGTCCGCGCCATGTGGCTTATGTTGCAACAAGATACGCCAGACGATTATGTCATATCCACCAACGAAACCCACACTGTTCAACGGTTAGTCGAAATCGCCTTCGATGCAGTGGGACTCGATTGGAAAAATTATGTGGTACTAGATGAACGCTTCATGCGCCCCGCAGAAGTGGATTTGCTCATCGGCGACCCCAGCAAAGCGGGTGAAAAACTCGGTTGGGAGCCAAAAGTAACCTTTGAAGAACTGATACAAATGATGGTCGAGAGCGACCTCAAACAACTCAAAGACGAACACCGCCCATAATTATCAAGATAGGGACATGACTATCTATCATGTCCCTAAACATCCCACAATACCGCCCAATAAAACGCCACACAAAATATCATCCCAAATATCGCTAATATCCCCCGCCACTGCCAATTTATCCGTGTATGGGGTATTTTTGGCGATTCACTCTCTATAGACAGGCGCAACAATACCCCTATCATCATCATAGAGACGACCAATGAACTCCCGCCATAACTAACAAAGGTCAATGGCATCCCCGTAAGCGGGAAAATTCGCAATGCCCCACCCATAATCATCATATTCTGCGTGAATAGCATCAGCCCAATTCCCCACGCAAAATATCGGTATGCTATATCACTATGACGGTTGCCAATGAGCATCGCCCGCCATATAACCAATCCCACACAGGTCATCACAGCGATAATGCCCATTAGCCCCCATTCTTCCGCGATTGCCGAAAAGATAAAATCGGAATATGCCAATGGGATAATATCGGGGTTTCCCTGCCCAAATCCGCGCCCAAATACCCCGCCATCAGCAAATGCCAACAGGCTTTGTACCAGTTGATAACTATCCCCTGTGCTATCTATCCACGGATTGAGCCATATCATCACACGCAGGCGGATAATCGGCAACGAAAAATAGCCGATAAGCAATACAACCCCAAACAAGACAACCGACACACCCAAAATCCGCCAATGTGTCCCCGCCAAATATGCCAATTGGAATAATACCGCCACAAATAATACTGCCACGCCAAAATCGCGTTGAAAGATGAATAGCCCGATAACCACACCCCACAGAAAGAAAATATTTCGCCAGTTTGTATGGGCAATTTGCACCGCAAAACACCCCACCAGCACCAATTTGAGCAATTCTGACGGTTGGATGAAAAATCGGTCTAAACTGAGCCAAAGAGTGGGTGCGCCACGCGGTAATGAGGGATGAACGCCGATGATAAAGGTGATGAGGAGCAATAACACCGCCCCACCCGCTATCCACCATGAGTATTTGATGAACCATCGGAGTGGAAGGGGCGAGAGAGCGATAATGAGCAACACACATAACCCTATCATCAACCAAATCGCTTGTTGGATAGCAAGGTCTGGTGCAAGCCGTGTGAGGATAAGTAAGCCCCATCCGATGAGGAACATCACCCCTGCAAACAGCCATTTATCACGCACAGGCAATCGTCCATATAAAACGACTTCACCCGAGACAAGGGATAATGCCCATATTGCAAAAACAAGGCGACTAGTCTCTATCCTATCGGGGAATAATATCCCCAAATAGCTAAAATACCCTGCCCCCAAAAGAAGAATAATGCCCAGAAAAATCGCCTCTGACCCATTTTTTAACCATCTAAGCATCATCACGCAGAAAAATATCGTCCGATGATAGGCGCTAATTTCTGGTATGCCTCTAATGTGAGTCCAGTGGCAGGGGTGATAAATGCGTTTTCGAGGGCATGATGCGCGGGATAATCTGCCGATTCATCAATCGCCTCAACTGCATTTGCCACTGCCTCTTGTGCGACACGCAAATTGTGTTCAAAGGTTTTCATGACCATATCCACCGTCACGGGCGATTCGGTCTCGTGCCACACATCATAATCGGTGATATGTGCCATGACTGCATACGACATTTCTGCTTCACGCGCCAAAAATGCCTCTGGCGATGTCGTCATGCCGATGATGCTACAGCCCCATTGCCGATAAATATTACTCTCGGCTTTGGTACTAAAACGGGGTCCCTCGATGGTGACATACGTCCCACCATGATGCACCGTCCCGCCTGTTTTTGCCACAGCATCATAACAAACTGCCGATAGGTGTGGGCAAAATGGGTCTGCAACACCAATATGCGCCACAAATCCGCTATCAAAAAAGGTGCGGTCACGTAGCCCTTTGGTAAAATCTACCAATTGGTCGGGGATAACAATATGTGACGGCGCATATTCTTCTTTGAGCGACCCACACGCACTCACGGCAACAATAAATTTCACGCCAAGTTGTTTGAGGGCATGAATATTGGCACGATAAGGGATGGTGGACGGGCTAAGGACATGTCCTGTACCATGACGGGGCAAAAAGGCGACTCGTTTTCCGCGTAATGTGCCAATGCCAATATCGGCGGATGGCGCACCATAAGGAGTGGCGATGCTCACGGCGGATTTATCGGTGATACCAGCCATATTGTATAGACCAGAGCCACCAATGATGGCGATGGATACATTTTCCATAAAATAATCACTCACTTTCTCATCAATTTACATGGTTGCGCGAATTGTGCCACCATCTACGGGCAACGATACCCCTGTGATAAAGCCTGCGGCGGGCGAGCATAAAAATACGGCGGTATTAGCAAATTCTTGGGGTGTGCCAATGCGCTTGAGCGGGATGGCTTCGGCGGCTTTTTGCCGTTCTTCATCGGGCGTGGTGTTATTTTTATCGGCACGGCTCTTCATCAAAAAATCCACTCTATCCGTATCGGTCATCCCCGGTAGGATGCTATTCACACGGATGCCTTGTGCGCCCAATTCCAACGAAAGTGTCTTAGTGAGACCAATCACGGCGGGGCGAATGGCATTGGACAGTGTGAGGTTATCTACGGGTTGTTTGACGGCGGTGGATGTCACTGTGAGGATAGCGGCGCGTGACGACTGGCGCAAATAGGGCAATGCGGCTTTTATCAGTGTCACATGCGTGATAAAGGTGAGGTCTGTGGCAGAGCGCCAATCATCTATGGAGAAATTGTCAAATGTCCCCGCGGGCGGACCGCCCGCATTGGTGACAATCACATCCAACCCACCCATCATTTCGGCAGCGGTATTGACCACACGCTCGGCTTCTGATGGCACAGATACATCACCTGCGATGGTGTAAACCACATTACCACTTTCGGCGTTGATGGCGGTGGCAGTGGTTTGTAATGCGCTGAGGGTGCGACTATTAATGACCACTAGCGCCCCTTCTAGGCTAAATTGGCGGGCAGTTGCCGCCCCAAGACCCGCACTTGCGGCGGTAACTAATACACGCGCTCCACGTAATCCCAATTCCATAAATATCCCTCGTCCATGAATTAAAATAGGGGTTAGAACCATGATGATTCTAACCCCTATTGATTGGGTTTTCAAATCTTATTCGCTAACCAACCGCAGGGGTGGGTCTGATGGCACAAAATCAATCCAGAAATCGGATGTTTCGTAATCTGTGTTTTCACGAGTCGTTGTGAGCCATTCCGTAAATGCCGTTTGCAGGGTGGCATCAATTTCATCGGTGGTGGCTTCACGATTTTCGCGGTCACGCACTTGCATCACATGCCAACCAAAATCGGTTTGGAAGGGTTCAGAAATTTCGCCAATGGGCAATGTACGGGCTTTTTCACCAAACGTAACATCAATGCCTTGTTCGGTATTGAGCCAGCCGAGTTCGCCACCACGTTGGGCAGTCCCATCTGTCCCAAGTGATGCGGCGAGTGTGGCAAAAGATTCGCCATTGAGCAATGCTTCATAAATATCACGGGCTTTTTCTTCGCTGTCCACAATAATATGACGGGTATTTGCCCACACAAGGGTGGTCTTTTCGCCAAACATATCACGGGCAACTGCCTCGCGGAGTGCCAATGTCTCAAAATATTGACGCACACGTTCACGGCTCACACCAGCATCACGGCTCATGCGTGTATAGAATGCTTCGACATCATCATTAAATGCCGCAGTTTGTTCTGAGGCGGTCAATGTGGGAAGCGCGGTGATGGTTGGCGCAGGTGTAAATTGCAAGGTAGCGGTGGCTGTGGCAAACGCTTCAACGGTGGGTTGTGGCGTATTGCTAGGTGTTGGAGAGACAAACGGTGTTGGGGTAATCGTTGCCGTCACCTCTGGCTCTGGAGTCGCTTCGGGGTCTGTTTCTTCGGGTGGTGTAAAGCGGAACAGACGGCGTACTTGCTCATCTACATCGGCATCGGTGATAGTAACCCCGCGTGCTTCGGCTTCTCTCTGCACGATACGATTTTCAACGAGTGTATTCAACACACGTAACCCATATTGGTCATTGGCAGAAAATCCATCCACCAATTCACGGATATTGGGGTCATTTTGATACAAAAAGTTGAGGGCTTCGTTTTCATCTATAAAAAAGCCACTATCAACATAAAAGGTGATGTCATTGAGGATTTGTTGGTTATCTACCACACGCTCAATACGGACTTCTTCTTGAAATTCGCGCACAGTGATATTATCGCCATTAACCGACGCCACCACTTGGGCAGGATTAATAATTTGGTCAACCACAAACGCCAATGCAAGCACCAAGACGGTAATAGCGATGGCAATGATTGTGCCAATGAGTATCATACGTTGAATTTCGGCTTCACGCTCTGCCCGTGAGCGATATTCCTTGAGCGTATTAGGCGATTTTCCCGCTTCTGTTTCGGTTGGTTTCTTGGGCGGTTTGGGCAGACCTGTTGTTTTATCGCGTTTTGTCATAGAAATGTCTGGCGCGGATACCCCTACCTTTAGGCATGGGGAGGAGCGCCTTCTCTCCTTATCATATATGTATAACAGGCTAAATATCCCCGAAGGGAGAGGACTTTGCTATAAAGCAGGTGTCCTCTGACCTACTCCGCTTGCGCGGGTTATGGTCACCTCGTCAAGGTTATCAGGTGGTTTTGTACGTGAACGACACTGGCTGACTCCCATTTCGTCCTGTTTAATCGTTCACCGCAGGGTTCGGAGCTGGTGAAGCACCCCGAAGTGCCTATGTATTCACCCATAACATAGCCATTGCTGGCTGAGACTGGTAAGCATTGAGGCTATTGAAAGCCCCTGCCTTTAGGCATGGGGATGCTTACCGCGTTGCTTGATCCTTATATGAAGTGGAACGCCCCATAAAAGGTGGCGTTCTCTCTCAATCAGATAATAACCCAAAACTAGTCCGCAGAATTAACGAAAGCCAGCAAGCCCAAATGACGCGCACGTTTGACTTCACGGGCGAGTTCACGTTGGCAACGCGCACAGTTTCCGGTTTGGCGGCGTGGCTTAATCTTGCCAGTTTCGCTCACAAAGCGACGCAAGGCATCTGAATCTTTATAATCGAAACATTTTCCCGATGGGCAATAGCTATTACGACGACGGCGACCCTTGCGATCTCCACCATCACCCCCACCAGAGCGCCCGCGTCCACGTCCGCGTCCGCCACCATCGCCATCATCATCTGATTCTTCTTCTTCAAAATCGAAATCTCTGTCTTTAGCCATAGTATTATCTCCTCAACATGGCAGTTTCATCTAATATAAGGTCATTGCTTGGGCAATAAAATCGCCCTCAAAAGGCATAGCCGCCGTCGTCATCGCCTTCACCATAATCTATTTCTGGGTGATTATTGCGCGGGCTATCGAGCAAAATCATCTCATTGGCGACAACTTCTGTCCTAAAATGTTTTTTGCCACTATCATCTTCCCAACCGCGTGTTTGCAAACGTCCTTCGACATAGACACGGCTACCTTTGTTCAGATGTGTCTTGCAGATTTCTGCCAAATTTGACCACGCGACAATATTAAACCACTCGGTTTCTTCTCGGCGTTCACCTTCGGATGAAGTCCATGTACGGCGAACTGCCACACTAAAGCTAGTGACGGGACGACCACTGGGGGTATAGCGCATTTCTGGCTCGCGCCCCACATGACCAATAATGGTTACTTTATTCAAATCGCGTGTCATGATTGCTCAATCTTTATCAAAACATTTTTTAGACGGTTAGAGATGTTGTGCAGTGACCCAAATTAGTCTGGGCGCACAATCAAATGGCGAAGCACACTATTGGAAAGACGGAAATTGCGGTCGAGTTCATCAATAGCATCGGCATCTATATCGGCATAAAACAAGACATACAAACCTTCACGTTGTCCATTGATTTCATACGCCAATCTGCGTCGACCCCAATGGGTGGTGTCCATTTTTGTGATAACACCTTTGCCGTTGCTTTCAACCCAAGCCTTGACTTGTTCCAAGTTGGCTTTCTGCACGTCTTCGTTGTTATCTACACGCAAAACAGTTGTTATTTCATACGATTTTTTCATAGGATTAAAAATTATCCTTCCCATGGATAAGCCTCATTTGGTCGCAGGTGCGCGTGATGAGGCGGAAAGTAAGGTGATGATGCACCATTGCATCACACTATAAAGCCGATAAATGGTACAGGATTTTAATCACCTCTGCAAGCGTGGATTATTACTGATGACCAGCCGAGAGCTTGCCAAACACAACGCCACCACCATCCAAAACCATGTGATAGACCCCTGATATTCCAGCCGAAAAAAATATAAATCGGCAATGGCATTAATCAGACCCGTCACTAATGCCGCATGATACCCCAGATGAATCGAATCGAGCGCCTCGTCGCGCTTTGCCCTACCCCATGCCACCGCGCCATAGACAAATACACCCATCATCGTGAGCAAAAACAGCGCCAAGCCCACTAGCCCAATTTGATTTGCCATCATTAGATACATATTTGCCACATCGGTATAAATATCAATTTCGGGCGTGCCTGTAAATCCCACCCCAAATACGGGATAACGTGAAATCAGCCGAAGCGAATCTGTCCATTCGCCAATTCGCATTTGGGTAGATAAATCTTGGGCGGTGAATGCTTCCACAAACCGATAGACATAATCTTGTGCCTGTGGCAATAAAAGCGCCCCCACCAAACCAATCACCAATAGAGGCAAATAGCGCCGATACTGTGCCAACCCAATCACACCAAGTCCCGCCACAAATGCCAATACCGATGACCGCGAAAAGGTCAATATCAGCGCCACCGATATGATTCCCAACGCCAAAAAGGTCAGCCACCGATATTTGAGGACAGGTCGCTTGGCAAATACCTGTGGGGCAATCAGTACCGCCGCAATCGCCACAATCCCCGCCAACGAATTGGGGTCAATCCATGTGCCAATGGCACGTTCTGGCAACGCGGGATTTTGCTCGATATAGCGAATCACATTCCCTTCTGGATACCCAATCCGACCCAATGCGTTGAGGATGCTATTGGCGGCGGTATCGGGAAGCAAATACAGTCCGATTGCCAACAATGCTTGTAGCGTCACAGCGACCAAAATCACTAACACCAATCGGCGGAGTTGAAGCGAATCGCGCAACATATCCACCAAAATAAAGGTCATACCAATGCTCAGCAATGTTCCCACAAATTGGCGCATTGCCGTGAGGCTAATGGATGAATGACGCAAGCCCAGCGCAAAACTGAATATCAACCACATCATATAGAAGAAGATGAGAAAATGAACGGGTGTAAAATGAAAATCTTGGCGTTGGCGTGTCATCCATTGCACCAAATACACCACTAAAAAAATGCCAATCACCACATCCAACAAAGTGGGTGTAAAGCCAATTTCAAATGGCAATGTGCCAGAGGGGAGCATGAACATCAGCCCCACAATGCTATACAAGGCGGCGTTGATGTTGGTGAGCAAATATAACCCCACCAGCAACCCAAAAATCCCACCGACGGTGATGATGGGACCCGCCACCACCGATAATAACGCCACACCACCCGCCACTATACCGAGTAAAATACCGACTGCGATGGCATAGCGCCGTTCATCCAGATTGCTCACCCAAATTTGTATATCGCTAATTTTTTGCAAGGCGTATGATTCCTCTTATCATCAAAAACATAGTCAACCCCATGCACCCTATCCATGTGATAAGGCTGATAATTGCCCCAAACCGATACGATGCGGGGTCATAGGTCAGTGTGACCACATGCTCACCCGCTTCGATGGGCAGGGCAATCATCGCACCATAGGCACGCAGAGTATCAACACTCACACCATCAATTTCTGCCCGCCACCCAGGATAATCCAGCAATGCCACAGATAACAAGGCATTTTCGGCTGATTCCACACGGATTTCGATGCGTTCTGGCGCATAACGAGTGATTTCTGCCACAGCACTTTCTGGCATATTATGTGACAAGGTGAGCGATGGCATTTCGTCCAGCAAAATCACCGTGCGCGGGTCAAATTCGGGAGTATTCAGGCGGGTGCGTGCCGATTCATCATCTATCACCACTTCATATTGTGTGACCAACATGGCAAAAGGGCGTGGGTCTATGAGCCGATGCAGATTGAGCGTCTTAAAATCGGGATAATCACGCCCAATAAGGTCACTCGGCGCGGGTAATTCTTCGGCATCAGTGAAAATATATTTGACAGCAAAGACTTCCCACACCCGTTCAAATGGTGTCCCCCGTTGGATAATTACATGGGCGCTATCCAAAAATAACGGGCTAATCCCCCGAATATCTTCTAGCTGATAGAGTGACCCACTATTGCCATAGCCATAAATCCCGACTTCCCCGCCGACATACTGACCATCTACCCGAAAAACACCCGTATCCGCTTGTGCTTGTGCGACCAGTGGCGGAATTTGCATAATCGGTTGTTGATTTGGTGGCAAAATCTGATACACCTCTCGGCGGTCAATATTAACAGAAAAGAGTTCAAACACCACAAAAACGGGTAATATCCCCGCCCACAATACAATTTGTTTGGGGTCACGGAGCAATATCACCGCAAACGGGGTGATGACCAACAGGCTAAAAAATGCCGTGTTCATCAGGGTCAATGACCCATCTGGATTATTTATCCATTCGATGAGCGCCAAACCCGCCACCGTCTGGCACGCCGCCCATAACCCACCCACAACAATCCGCGCAGAGCGCCAATCCTCTTTATCGGCTATGGCATATAGCATGACCACGCCCAATCCCGCTAAAATGGCGCTGGCGTGCGCGATGACAAAGGCGGCGCGTTCTTGCCCTCTAAAAAAATACAGACCGGGCATAAATTGGAATAGCGCATGGAATAAGCCACTACTCGCCCCAAAACTGAGTCCGAGCGCCAGCAATAACGCCACCAACCAAAACCATCTATCCCGCTCACGTCCCAATAATCCTAATATGGCAAAGGCAAACCCGACCACACCCACATATAACGGCGACCACTGGCTAATCACATGCGGAAAAAAGACTTGTATCACATCATAAAATGGGAAACCATTGCCTTTATCCTCAAAACTGAGTCCAGCGCGAATCGTGCGTGACAAATATTCTACACCTGGGAGTAATTGCACCGCCGTGATGCCAAATGTCACCGCACCCATCAGTCCTATCGCCAAAATCACCTTCTGGAATTTTTTGGACGACTCCCCCGCTACGATACGATACGCCAAAAATCCCGACATCAGATAGGTGGCGAAAAAACTCGTCTGTGGATGCCCCGCCATCCATGATAATCCGAGCGCAAATCCCGCCAACACCAACCATAACCAGCGGATTTTGGCAATGCGTGTGGCTTCTAATATCCCTAATAATCCCAACGGCAACCATACCGCCGCTTCTAAGAGTGCCAATTGCAACAGCGGATAACCGGTCATGTACCCACCATAGCCGATAATCACCGCCGACACAAATGCCCCCGCCCGTGTGCCAAGTTTGTTCATCGTCAGGCGGCGCATAAAGGCATACATCGCCAATGTGACAAATAACACATGGAAGGTCATTTCGATGGCGAGTGCGCCATACGTCCAACCCGCCCCAGAAATACTACTGATGGCGATGGTCATTAGGCGCGGGGGATAAAATACCGCCGCTTGGGTATCGGCAATGAAGGGCAATCCGCCGTTATTATACGGATTCCACAACGGCACTTCACCAGATGCCCACCGTTCATATTGATACGCACCAAACGTCACAAATTGGTCAGAAAAATCACCTTCAACCAGCGACACCTGATTTTCTGCTACAGGGGTATAAATACGCCAAAAGAAAACCCACCATAAGAGGATGAGCGCCAAAATCACTAGGATGTCACCCTTATGGGTCAGCCAAAATCGTCTCATCTGCGCCCCTCCAAAATGTGGGCAAAAAATGCCTCATGGTCGGCAATGATGGTCGCCCAATCGAATTGTTCCGATAATTTCAGCGCCCCTTCTTTCAGATGACCACGCAGGCGCTCATTGCGATAGAGTTGCAACAGCTTGTGTGAAATATGAAAATAATTCGGCGCTTTGGGGTCTAAGGTGAATGGCGAGACCAATATCATATTTTCGCCATCTTTGAAAAATTGGATATGCACTTGTGGCTGAGTGGTGATAATCGCGCAACCCCGATGAATCGCCGCCAACAGGCTACTACGCCGATACGATGACCCATCCCGAAACGGCAAACACACCACATCAGAGGCATCCAAATAGGCATTGACCTCACTGCTATCCACAAAACCCGTCCATATGATGGCATCGCCCAAATTCAGTTGGGTGATAAGTGCGTCAATTTTTTGCGAATAGTCGGCATTGGTGGGGTCACTAGAGCCAGTTTTCCCCCCAATCATCACCAATTTGAACGGATAGCCAGTAGCACGGAGATAGGCTAAATCTTCTAATAAAATTTCGACACCCTTGCTATGGTTGATGAACCCAAAATGTGCCACAAGGAAATCGGTCTCATCTGCACCCGCTTTTTTACGCCATGCGGTGCGGTCATAATCGGCGGGTAAATCGGCTGTGACAAGGTTACCCAGTGGGATGAGAGTGCTATGGGGATGCTCATGGAGTTCCAGATAATCTTCGTGGTTGGTGAGGATAATCCCCACCGAGCGATTTGCCAAATGACGCACAATCATTGGGCGTAATGCCCCTGCTTTGGGGAACAAATAGGGGAAGAGCAAATCGTGAAAGGTCGTCACCACAGGCACGCGCACCATCTGGGGCAAAATGTGAATAAATGGCGACATACCATAGGCGGCAGTCTCAAACTGAAGGCTAATCATATCCAGTTGATGTGCCTTAGCCCATTTTTGAATCGCCTTTATCGCACCCCAGCGCCATTTTTTGACGGTATTGGTGAGATGAATGGCGGGATTTGCCTCTTGTGATTTTTCTGATGTGAATAAAAATACACTATGTCCACGCGCCACCAATTCGTGCGCCACAATTTTTGTATAGTCGCCCACACCGCCTTGCATGGGGGGATATTCGCCTGTGATAATGCCAATCCGCATAATAGTTATGACACTTTCAACCCTGAGCGCAACACCTGCCAATAAACCGTGATGCGTTCTCGGCGCATGGTGCGTTTGCTCCCCAATAAGGCTTTAATTCCCTCTACCATAATCTGCCAAGTGTAGTTTAGCAACAGGAAAATTCGCAATAACAAAGCAAATCCCGCGCCATGAAATTTTTTATAATAACGGAGTTTGCTCTCCTGAAAATGAATATGCTTGCGTGCGCCCGCTTGGTCGGTGCTTTTTCCGCCATGATGAACCATTTTCGATGTCCCCAAATAAGTGACACCCCACCCCGCCAGCTTTGCCCGTTTGCACCAATCGAGTTCTTCCCAAAACATGACATAGCCCTCGTCTAACCCGCCAATTTGGTCATAGACCTCATGCCGAGCCATCAGCGCCGAACCTTGCACCCAATCCACCGCGCCTAAGACATCATCTGCCATATCGCGGACATAGTAACGGTCTAAAATATGGCGTGGGGCAATTCCTTCTAGCCATGTGCTTTCAAAGAATGCTGTGCCAATTGTGGGAAACCGTCTGCGCGTGGATTGATGGGTCATATCCGTATTGAGCGTATGCGGACCAACGATGCCCACAGTGGGATTTTCGTCTAAATAAGCGACCATCTGACCAATCGTATCTCCCAGAATAATCGTATCGGGATTCAGTAAAAACACATGCCGTCCATGCGCCACCGCCAACCCGATATTATTCCCTCGCGTAAAACCGACATTATCGGTTTGTGCCATCAGCATGACCTGCGGAAATTTCGATTGAATGACCTGCACCGTATCATCACTGCTGGCAGAATCTACAACAATTACTTCAAGGGATAAATTAGGCGTGGTGTCATACACACTTTGCAGACAGTCTTGGAGCAATTGTGCCACATTCCAACTGACGATGATAATCGAAACATCAGGCTGTGAAGGATTGGTCATCAAATGAGTCCTTAAAACTACTTTTTACACTCTCAAAACAGCATTTTACCAACAGTTTACGATTAGTGTGAGATTTGATTACATTTGAGCGCCATAGTAGAGACATAGACAAATTCAACAACGCATTTAGCGTAGAGGACAAATAAAATGAACAAGAAATTTGTATTCGTAGGTATTTTGTTGGTATTCGTGATGAGCCTGATGGTCGGCGCGGTCAGCGCACAAGGTGGGGATGGTCAAGGTCGCGGTGGCGGACGTGGGGATGGTCAACGTGGCGATGGGATGCGCGATATTATACAAGTCGTTGTGGATGCCACAGGCTTAGATGGCGCACAGATAGCCCAGCAACTCCGTGATGGCGCGACTTTAGCCGATATTATCACCGCCAATGGTGGCAATGTAGATGCGGTCATCGCAGATGCACTCGCAGTCGTCACCGAAAGAACCAATGAAGCTCTTGCCAATGGCAATCTCACTCAAGAACGCGCCGATGAAATTTTGGCAAACGCCGAAACACACATCACCGAAGCCATCAATAATCCTATGCCAAATTTAGGGCGCGGTGGGGATGGTCAACGTGGCGGTGGAATGCGCGATATTATGCAAATCGTTGTGGATACCACAGGCTTAGATGGCGCAGAAATTTTGCAACAACTGAATGACGGCGCGACTTTAGCAGAGATTATCACTGCCAATGGTGGTGATGTGACCGCCGTGATTGCACAAGCAGTCGCAGTCGTGACCGAAAAAACCAATCAAGCCGTTACCAATGGCAATCTCACCCAAGAACGCGCCGATGAAATTTTGGCAAATGCCGACACACGCATCACCGAAGCCATCAACACAGAAAATCCCATCCGTGCTGGTATCGGCGGACGTGTAGAAGATTTTCGTAACGCTCACCCCAATATAGACCATGTATTTCGTGATGCACTCGAAGAAACAGGGATGACCCGTGCAGAAATTCGCACTCAATTAGAAGGTGGTGCTACCATGCGCCAAATCCTCACTGATGCAAATTTGGATGTTGCCGCCCTCACTGCCGAAACCTTAGCCAATGCCCAAACCCGTTTGGATGAGGCAGTCACCAATAACCGTATCACAGCAGAACAAGCCGCAACCCGTCTGAGCGAATTAGAAGCCCATATCAATGAATTGCTCGATAAGACATTTACACCCCGTATAGAACTCTAATCGCAAATTTCACACACAAGTATCACCAAAAACACCTCGCAATGGGGTGTTTTTGATTTACGCCTGTAGCATCTCTGCACCGCGCTCAACCGCACGGAAATTTTTCTCTAGCAAATTACGCCGATGGGCGGGGATATGCGCCTCTAATGCCCGTTTGAGCGCCTCTATGGGCAAAACGGGATGGTCGCGCAATAATGCACCGAGTAGCACCATATTGGTCAGGCGTTGGTCGCCCAATTCGTAAGCTATATCGGTGGCGGGAATATTGATAAATTCAATATCGGTGCGGTTGCTTGTTTGTGGCACAAGCGATGTATTCACCACCAACCGTCCATTGGGCGCGATGATAGATTCGTATTTGTCGAATGACGGCTTGTTAAAAATCACCCCATTCAGAGGACGTGCGACCATCGGTGAGCCGATAATTTTATCGCTGATGACCACAAAGCAATGTGCTGTGCCACCACGCATTTCTGGTCCATAAGAGGGTATCCATGTCACCTCTAGCCCTTCATCCATCGCGGTATACGCGAGCAATTGCCCCGCAAACATTACCCCTTGTCCGCCAAATCCAGAAAAGACAAATTCTTCTTGCATGATAATTTTCCTCTCATCCTAATTCGCGGACAGAATCGGCAATTTTATAATCGCCCAACGGAAAAGCGGGTATCATCGCACTTTCCACCCACCCCATCGCATCAATTGGGGTCATGCCCCAATTGGTTGGGCATGTGGAGAGCAATTCAACCATGCTAAAACCCAAATTTGCCTCTTGCACACGGAGCGCCGTCAAAATCGCTTTTTTTGCTTGGCGAATATGCTTCACATCATGGAGTGAGCGCCTCACCACATACACCGCGCCGTCTATTTGTGACATCAATTCCGATATTTTTAGGGGTGTACCTGTTGTAAGAACATCCCGCCCCAACGGAGATGATGTGGTCTTTTGATTGGGGAGCGATGTGGGTGCCATCTGCCCACCTGTCATGCCATAAATGGCGTTATTAATAAAAATTGTGGTGATTTTTTCGCCTCGCGCCGCCACATGAATAATTTCTGCGATGCCGATGGATGCCAAATCACCATCACCCTGATAGGTAATCACGGTATTCTGTGGCGAAACGCGCTTGATACCCGTTGCCATCGCAGGGGCGCGTCCATGCGCCGCCTCTACCCCGTCCATATTAAAATAATTATAGGCAAATACCGCACACCCCACAGGCGCGACCAAAATTGTCTTTTCACGCAGACCTAATTCGTCTATGGCTTCTGCCAATAGCCGATGCGCGATGCTATGTGTGCATCCCGGACAATAATGGGTATGCGTGCAAGCAAGAGCTTCTGGACGATCATAAACGAGTTGCATTTCTTCTATAGGAATAGTCACAGTCGTCATATCATCATCCTCCCTTATGCCAACACGGAACTATAAGCATAGTAACGTTCTATCACACGCAATAATTCATCTGGCATGGGGATATTGCCACCCATCCGCCCATAAAATTCGACAGGCACAACACCATTCACCGCCAAACGAACATCCTCAACCATTTGCCCGGCGTTCATTTCGATGACCAAGCACATATCCACTTGTTCCGCGAGTTCTTTCAGCCGTCTATCTGGAAATGGGTAAATGGTCTGTGGGCGAAATAACCCGACCTTCAAGCCTTTTTCACGCGCCATCTGCACCGCACTCATAGCAATACGACCCGATGTGCCATAGCCTACGACTAATAATTCGGCATCTTCTGTGGCAAATTCATCTGACCGTTGTTCAACTGCACGAATCACACTAAGTTTTTTCTGGATACGGATATTAAAGGCTTCTTCGTCATCGGCGTTCATATAAAGCGATGTGACAACATTTTTATCGCGTCCTTTTGCCCCTGTGACTGACCAGCTAGGGCGTGGTTGGGGATATGGTTGCATGGGGGGCAATTCGGCTGGCTCCATCATTTGCCCAATCTGACCATCCGCCGCTAATATCACCAAATGGCGATATTTCCGCGCCAATTCAAATGCCAATACGGTAAAATCTATCGCTTCTTGTACGGATGCAGGGGCTAAAACGATAGGATGATAATCGCCATGCCCTGCCGATTTTGTCACCTGAAAATAATCGGATTGTGACGGCAAAATATTGCCGAGTCCGGGTCCACCACGCATCACATCAATAATCACACATGGCACATCCGACCCCGCAATATAAGATAATCCCTCTTGCATGAGGCTTACACCCGGGCTAGAGGATGAACTCATCACCTGAACACCCGTACATGCCGCCCCATAGACCATGTTAATCGCCGCCACTTCGCTTTCGGCTTGCAAAAATACCCGCCCCAACTCAACCATCCGCGCCGACATATATTCGAGCAATTCGGTCTGTGGGGTAATGGGATAACCAAAATAGGCTTCACATCCTGCCCGTACAGCCGCTTCTGCCATTGCCACATTACCCTTGAGCATTTCACGCGCCATGAGATGTGATCTCCTTTAATTTATTTTTGCGGGGTTGGGGCACTTCACGATAGACGCTAATACACACATCGGGGCATATCACCGCGCAAATCGCACAACCTGTACAGTGATGGTCGGGGTCTAATAACACGGCGGGGTGATAGCCTTTGGCGTTGAGTGCCTCGCTATCCATCGCTATCACATCTTGGGGGCAAGCCGTTGTACAGAGTTCACACCCCTTACAACGGTCTTGGTCAATAAAAATTGTCCCTTGTGCCATAATGTCATATCCTCACGCTAATAACTTTATTTTGTATACTTAGCATAAAGATTTATCGGCATTATGCACAGTGAGCTATGGCACATTCACCCTGTGCAATGTGTCATAAATTAAAGAGTTTCACCGCGTTTTCGGTGGTATAGCGCCCCATTTCATCCGTTTGGATATTGTGCAAACTAGCCAAACGGTCAACCATAATGGGGATATAGGCGGGTGAATTTCGCTTACCACGATGAGGGATAGGGGTCAAAAATGGTGCATCTGTCTCTACCAAGATGCGGTCTAATGGCGTGGATGATGCCACACGGCGCATCATAGCGGCATTTTTGTAGGTGATGGGCCCCGTAAATCCTAGATAAAAACCGATGGCTAAGGCTCGCTTCGCCAACATCTCATCCCCAGAAAATGAATGTAATACCCCTGCCCGATTTTTGAGCGAGTCGGGCAAATTTTGCGCCCATTTTTCCAGAATGGTCAATGTGTCCTCATCTGCCTCACGGTTATGGATGATGACGGGCAATTCCAGTTCACGCGCTAATGCCAATTGTGCCTCAAATGCGCGGAATTGTTGGGCTTTTGGCGATTTATCCCAGTGATAATCTAACCCAATTTCGCCAATCGAAATGACTTTAGGGTGCGATGCCATTGCGCGGAATTGGGAAATCATATCCTCATGAAAATTGGCGGTGCTATTGGGATGAATCCCCACTGCGGCATACATGCCATCATATTTTTCTGCGAGGGCAATCCCCTCGTGCGCTGTCTGCCTATCCACCGCAGGAATGATTAATCGGCGCACCCCCACCGCGTGCGAATCTGCCCACACTTGGTCGCGGTCTTGGTCATAATCATCAAAATTAAAGTGACAATGGGTATCTATTAAATCCATCAACCACCCTCCCACATACGGGGTTTTAAGCCGAGTTTCTTCATCCACTTTGCACCCTTACTCCCAAAATGCACACGCCATGAACTAAGTTTTTTCACATAATCGGCTTCGCGCAGGGCATCCAGAAAATCTTCTGGGTCATCGGCAAAAGGACGCATGAGCATAGGCGATGTGCCATATTCCACCAGTGTATGCGAATCTGACCCCGCCGTACCGAGTAGGTTGTGCGCCTCTGCAAACCGAATCGCCCGCAGGTTATCTTCCATATACAAGCAACGGGCATTAAAGACCTCTATGGCATCAATTTGGTCTACAATGCGGAGCAATTGGTCTTCTTCCCATGCCCCTTTACGCAGACGGTCAAACGGATGCGACACGCTAATCACCGCGCCTTGTTCGCGCAGACGTTTTATCGTCTCTTGGGGAGTCAACCCCTCTGGGATGCTCTCCTTGACAAAATATGCCAAAATTTCGCCTTCGATGGTGAAAATTTCTTCACCCACAATGACCAATTCGGGCGCAATTTGCTTTAGTTTGAGCGCACCATCCGCCGTATTATGGTCGGTGATAGCAATGCGTTTGATAGCCCGTTTTTCGCAAATTTGGATGAGTTTGTCAAATTGCGTAATGCAATCGGTTGACCAATGCGTATGGTTATGCAAATCCACGCGCCATGTCTCTGTCATGATAATGCTCCTTCTATGGCTGTTTTTTGGTGATGTTCGGCTTCCATAGTCGCCAATTCTGCCTCTAATTCACCTGTGAATAGGCGCTTGCGATAGATGAACGCCACACCAACCCCCACCAATACCCGAAACCATTTGTGGAAAAATCCCTGTAACAATGCTGCCGCCCCTGCTATCGGGACGGTTAAAATGGGATTTTGTGGAGCAACCACCGCCATGAGCATGGCAAAATTGGTGATTTCGGTCACACCCGCGCCGTTGGGGACAAAACTCAACGCCCCAATTGCCGATGCCACCCCCACAATAAACGCCGTCTGTAAAAATAGCGTGGGGGTCATCTCTAGCCCAAATCCCCATAGGATGATAAAAAAGCCCACCGTGCTAGACATATACACCCCCATGCCCAAAATGGTAACGGGAATCATGTGGCGCAGACTAAATATTTCTCTGCTACTCTCATAAAAATGGACAAACCAGCCATGCAACCGATTGATAATCGGGGTTTTTGCGAGGATATTCAGGCAAAAATGCGCCAGTGGTTGAATTTGTACCACGATTAACCCAGCTAAAATGATGATGGCAGAGGTGAACACAATCCCGCGGCTGATGTCATAATAATCGCCCAATGGCAAATCTGCCCCACCGATGAGCAGTGTCACAGTGAGCGTCACCACCACCGATAACCCATCACCAATGCGTTCCGCCAAGACAATCGGGGCGCTACGGGCAATTGGGACACCCGTTTTCATTTTGAGCAACACGGCTTTGAGCAATTCCGCCACCTTGCCCGGACTCACCGAAAACATGAATGACGAAACAAAGATGATGGCACTATCTTTGCTGCTAATTTTATCGCGTGCGCCCACCACCCCCAGATAATATTGCCATGTCAGAAACCGAAATAAGTTGGCGCTAATTTGGGTGATGGATAGCACCACCAACAACGCTACAGGGAATTTGGCGAGCGCCTCAAATACGCCTTCATCAAACTGCCCGGTGCTATCGAATACGAGTAAAACGAGGATGTATATCACCAAAACGATGAGGACACCCACGATGAGTTGATTGCGATATTTACGCATGACTATCACCTTAAAGGTCTAACCGTCAAACAAGCGTAGGATTGTACCGTCCAAATTGGACTTAAAACAAGCCATAAATCAGTTATACTGGTGCTTGATACGAAAAAGTTGAGAGTAGTGAATTATGACTTTACCAGAAAATAACGAAAATGATGTACTTGATGATGGTTTACAAGCCCCACCGCGTATTTTGTTTTGGGGCTTAATTGCCATGGTATTACTAATATTCGTGGGCATTTTAGCCTCGATTGTCGTGTTCCGAGAGGTATTAACCCCCGGTCAGCAACAACGGGTGGTTGATGCTGTGCCGTTTATGCGGGCATTATTACCACCACAACCCGCCCCAGACAGTGTTTTGCCAACCATCGCTTCGCCCAATGCAACGGCGGCGATGGATTTGCTCAATTTAGAGTTTTCATCCCCCACCGATATGCCCGTGGTAGAAATCACAGAGGCGACAGAAGCCGTATTACCAAACCCGCCAACGGTCATTGAGCCAAGCGCAACCACTCAACCCACAGAGGCACTCCCCACACCCACACCAACCCTATTGCCTCCCACACCAACCCTATTGCCTCCCACACCGACAGAAATGCCAACTGAGCTACCCACACAATCGGCGCAAATCGCAACCGCCACACCCAATGTCGTGCAGTCTCAGCCCCAATTTACACGGGCAATTTCGCATGTGAATGACGGTTTTACATGGAATAGACAAACATGGAATAATTGCGGCGCGACCAATATCACAATGGCGATGTCATATTATGGCTGGGGGCGCTCACAAGCCTTTGCAGAAAGTATGATTAAGCCCGATAGAGAAGATAAAAATGTCAGCCCTGCGGAATTGGTCAATTTTGTGAATAACAACAGTGACCTTCGCGCCCTATACCGTGTTGGGGGAAGTATGAACTTGCTCCGCACCCTAATTTACTATCAATTCCCTGTGGTGATTGAGCGTAGCCATATGTTTCAGGGATACGACTGGCTAGGGCATTATCAAACAATGGTCGGATACGATGACACCCAACGCCAATTCACCATCTATGACAGCTTTTTGGGCGAAAATACCATCGAGACTTATACCGAAGTAGATACCCACTGGCAAGCCTTTAACCGTGTATTTGTTGTGGTCTATGAGCCAGCACGCGAAGCAGAATTATTTCAGTTATTAGGCGAATTGGCAGACCAAGAACGTGCCGCAGAAGTCGCATTTGAGATTGCCCAAAGTGAAGCCCGTGCCAACCCACAAAATGCCTTTGCATGGTTCAATATGGGCAGTTCACTGGTCACATTAGGGCGCTATCAAGAAGCCAGCGCCGCCTATGACCAAGCCATCAATTTGGGATTGCCATGGCGCATGTTATGGTATCAATTTGGACCCTACCGTGCCTATTATGAAACAGGACGCTATCAGGATGTCCTCACGTATGTCGCCAATGTGCTGTCTACCGATGGGGGGCAATATGTCGAAGAAACCTATTATTGGCAGGGACGCGCCCTACTCGCATTGGGAGAACGCACGCAAGCCATTAGTGCCTTCCGTCGTGCAGTGAGCCAAAATCGCTTTTTTGTGGATGCGCGTCAAGCCCTCACCGAATTAGGAGCATAATATATGAGCGCAGATTCATCGGCAAATACCGCCCGTTCACGGCAACTTGCCCGTTCTACCCTCATTGTGATGATTGCCTTTGGTGTGGCAAAAATTATCAGTTTGGGGCAAACCGTCATCATCGCTAGTGTGTTTGGTGTCGGAGCAGAATGGGATGCGTTTGTCACCGCCAACCGTATCCCCGAATTGATATTTACCCTCATCTCTGGTGGGGCATTGGCTCATGCGTTTGTACCAATATTTAGCGGGTATCTCGCCAAAGGGGATAAAGACGGTGCATGGAAACTCGCTACTAACGTGGTGAATTTGGTGTTTATAACCACCGCCACCGTGAGTTTTATCGTCTTTTTATCCGCAGATTGGCTGGTGGCAAATGTTGCCGCGCCCGGATTTGATGCTCAAACACAAGCCCAAGCCGCAGAACTTATGCGGATTTTACTCATCGGCACGTTGATTTTTTCGGTCAGTGGCTTGGTGATGGGCATTTTGAACAGCCATAATCACTTTTTGCTCCCTGCCCTTGCACCGATTATGTTCGATGTCGGCATCCTCATCGGCGTGGTGTTCCTCATGCCCATTTTTGGTGTGCGCGGCATTGCGATTGGGGCAGTATTAGGTGCGGGGATGCACTTTGGGATACAAGTCCCAGGGTTGATTCACTTTCGTGCCAAGTGGAAACTGCACATTAACCTGCGCGACCCAATATTATGGCGTGTGGTTCGGTTGATGTTGCCCCGTGTGGCAGGGTTGGGTGTGTTTAGCCTCAATTTTTTGGCGATGAACAATATCGCCTCGCGGTTGGGGACAGGCGCGGTAAGCGCGTTGGATTGGGGTTGGCGCTTGATGCAAATCCCACAGACACTCATCGGCACAGCGATGGGAATAGTGATTTTTCCCACACTCGCCGCCTATAGCGAATTGGGCGATGAAAATGGCAAGCGCGGGGCAATGTCTGGCGCATTACGATTTATTTTGGTCGCCAGTATCCCGTCTGCGGTTGGTCTGATTTTTGTCGGCAGACCGATTATAAGCCTGTTGGAGCGTGGCGCATTTGATGCCAGCGCATCGGAGCTGGTCTATACCACTCTCCGCTTTTTCGCGTTGGGGATGATTGCCCATTCGGCGCTGGAAGTGGTCGCACGCAGTTTTTATGCCGATAAAGACACCCTCACCCCGCTATGGGCGGCGCTCATCGGCGCGGGAATTAATTTTGTCGGGGCAATCTATTTCAGCAATGTCGCCTATGCCCAAACATTTGGGATACAAACCACCTTCACCGCCTCGTTTGATTTGCCCTATGCGCTCGATTTTCGGCGTGCGTTTGGCAATCCAAGCGGGTTAGCACTCGCCAATACCATCGCTACTACCGTTGAGGTGGGTATACTCATTCTTGTCCTCCGCAAACGCTGGCATGGGATTCACGAAAATGTCCTCGCGCAATCGGTCATGAAGGCATTATTTGCCAGTTTGGTCATGGCGGCGGTGATTGTCGCGGTCAATTTTGGCTGGAATTTGCTCGGATTAGGCGACCGTGGACTGATATTCACGGTGGCACAAGTCGCCATCGAAGCAGGTATCGGTGCTATCGTGTTTTTTGTGGTGGCATGGATGGTCAAAATGGAAGAACTCCGCTTGTTATTAGGATTATTCAGACGTGGCAAAAAATCTACACCCACAGAGGCAACAATATGATAAAAATTCACTCACTGACATTAGGCATTGCAGGCACAAATTGTTATATCGTGGGCGATACCGATAGCAAGCAAGCTATCGTCATTGACCCCGTAGATGATGCCACCCTCATTCTGAATACCGCCAAAAAATACGCATGGAAAATTAAACTCATCCTCGCCACGCATAGCCATTTTGACCATGTGCTGGCGAGTGCGCCCCTCAAGAAAATGACAGGTGCGCCGTTTTATATTCATCATGAAGGGGCAAAATGGCTCGAAACTGTGCCAGACCAAGGACTGATGTTCACAGGGAAAATCTTCCCAGACCCCGCCATACCCGATAGACTGCTCACCGATGCCCCAGAGACCATCACAATTGGCAAAATTACCCTAGAAACACTCTTTACACCCGGTCATGCGCCCGACCATCTGGCATTTTATCTGCGGAGCGAAAAAACCGTGTTCAGTGGCGATACCCTATTCGCGGGGAGCATTGGTCGCACCGATTTATTTGCAGGTGATTATCCCCTGCTGATAAAATCCATCAAAGAAAAATTATTTCCATTGGGCGATGATACCCGTGTCTTAGCAGGTCACATGGAAGCCACCACCATCGGTCACGAAAAACGCACCAATCCTTATCTGATAGACTGAGAAAAACGACTTTATGACCACATCCACCACAAAAAATCCATCTCGCCTCAAAAAATGGGGTATCAATATCGCCCTAATGGTCTTTAGCATCGCCCTAACCATTGGGGCGATTGGGGTTATATCACCAGAATTATTCAATCGCGCCCTTGCGTTGGTTGTGCCTATAGACACCATCAAATTTTATGTGGGCATGGGTGATTTATTCATCGCCCAACCGAATACCATCGCCCCGCCCAATGATCCAAATGCCGTGTTGGATGAATATGTCCTCGCATGGGATGAAGACGGGTTTCGGTTATCACAAAATCCATCGGATGACTATCGCATATTAGCATTGGGCGATTCGTTCACAGAAGCCCCCAATGTCGGCACACCATGGACGGATATTTTGGCATCACAAAGCGGGTTATCAGTGCGGAATATGGGCTTTAGGGGTTATGGCCCCGTAGAAGAAGCCCTTGTCATGCAAGAATACGAAGCCAATACCACCGCCGATGTCGTTATCATCGCCTTTTTTGAGGGGAACGATATTTCCAACGCACAATCGTATGTATGGCAATATACGCCAGAAAATCCGTATGAATTGCCCCATATCGCCCGCCAAGCCATGCGCGAAGATCCGCGCCAAGTGCTATTATGGAC
>Ga0163154_10000569_pt1 | contig 57169 bp, 53 predicted proteins | sample OliLakLV19MP9P1_FD_148649 | JGI IMG/M metagenome (GOLD analysis project Ga0163154, IMG submission 148649) | Freshwater microbial mat bacterial communities from Lake Vanda, McMurdo Dry Valleys, Antarctica - Oligotrophic Lake LV.19.MP9.P1 | ecosystem: Environmental > Aquatic > Freshwater > Lake >...
CTCGTCGCCATCGCCGCCCCCCACGTCTCCCCAGACGGCGGCTTCCACTCCTATGCCGCCGCCTTCTCTCGCCTGCGCCCCGAGCACGCCGACCGCACCTTCGTCCTCCTGGGAACTTCGCATTACGGCGCCCCCGAACGATTCGGCCTGACCCGAAAACCGTACGCGACGCCCCACGGCTCGCTCCCGGTGGCGCAGGATCTGGTCGACTTCCTCGTGCGCGAAGGCGGTCCCGCGGTGGAGCTCGAGGACTACTGCCACGCGGTCGAGCACTCCCTCGAGTTCCAGTGCCTCTTCTTGCAGCATGTGTTGGGCGGTCGACCCCAGATCGTGCCGATTCTCTGCGGACCGTTCTCGCGAGCGCTCCGCGAGGGTCGCGCGCCCGAGGACGACGAAGGGGTCGAGCAGTTCTTCGACGCGCTGCGCGAGTTGGCCGAGCGCGCTGGGGATCGCATCGTCTGGATCCTGGGCGTCGACCTGGCCCACGTCGGTCGCCGCTACGGTGATCCGCTCCCGGCTCACGCCGAAGAAGGAACCCTGCTCGACGTGCGCCACGAAGACCTGGCCCGGCTCGCGCTGCTCAACCGCGGCGAAGCCGACGCCTTCCTCGAGCTCGCCGTCTCGGATGGCGATCGTCTGCGCTGGTGCGGGCTCTCGCCGCTCTACACCTTCGCCCGCGTCGCGCCCGAGGCGAGGGGGCGAGTTCTCCGCTACGAGCAGTGGAATATCGACCCTCAATCGGTCGTTTCCTTCGCCGGAATCGAGTACCGGAAGGGCTGAGTACTCGGTGCGTATTTGTCCAGGTGCGCCGGATCCCAGACGATAGGGAAGAGGATCGAAATCCTGAGGAGATTCCTGACGAGATCATGGAGACGATCGTCCGCTACTCCACCCGCGCGCTGCCGGTGCGGCGCTACGTGCTCGGGGTCGGCGCACGCCCTCAGGGCGACTCGTCCGACACCCCGCGCACGATCGAGCCCTCGGCCTACGAGGGGGAGTGGCGCTATGGCGTCGATCTCTTCAACTACGCCTACTACTGGGAAGCGCACGAGGCGTGGGAGGCGGTGTGGACCTCGACCCGCGCCGAGCCCGAGCGCACGATCGTCCAGGGATTCATCCAGATCGCCGCGGCGCTGCTGCAGCTCGAACGCGCGCAGCGTGAACGGCTACGCCTCGACGCGGTGCACGGACTGGCGCTGCGCGGCGTCGCCAAGGTCCGCCTGGGCGCCGCTCAGTCCGCGCTGTATCGAGGACTCGCGCTCCGTAAGCTGGTCCCCGAGTTCGAGAAATTCCTGACCCAGTTGGAGACCGCGGGTCCGCGCGATCTGGCCGGGTTGGAGCCTCCGCGGCTGGAGCTCGCCGCGCAAGAGACGCCGGTCTCGCCGTCCGGTCGCATCTCGCTGAAGGACATGGCGGCGCGTGCCTCGGGAGCGCCCGCGCCGGCCGCGCCGCCGGTGGTCAAGCCGCTGGCGAAGCCCGCGCCCCCGGTTGTCGCGACGGGCGATCAGGGTGAGGCGCTGGAGGGAGTCACCCTCGAATCTCTCGGGGCCGATCCCAGCGAAGAGGACCGGCGCGCGCTCAGCCTGCTCCTACGCGATGTCGTGGATGGCGGAGCGGCGGTCGGCTTCCTGCAGCCGCCGTCGGTCGAGTTGGCGGCCGAATTCTGGAACGACGTCCTGCGCGGCGTGGCGGACGGCAGCCGTCTGCTGGTCGTCGCGCGGTTGGAGCGGATCATCGTCGGGGCCGTGCAGCTCGAGCTGTGTCCGCTCCCGAATGGTCGGCACCGCGCCGGTGTGCAGAAGCTGATGGTGCTGCGCACCCGCTGGCGCAGCGGCATCGGCCGCGCGCTCATGCTCGAAGTCGAGGAGACAGCGCGCCGGCTGGGACGAATGCTGCTGGTGCTCGACGCTCGCGTCGGCGACCCGGCCGAGCAGGTCTACGAGCGGGCCGGCTATCTCCGAGTCGGAACCATCCCCGCGTACCTCACGAACGAGGCCGGCGGTTACGACAGCGTCGTCTTCCTCTACAAGCACCTGTCGAGGCGCTGAGAAGCCGTCGCTCTGTCGATGCGTCGGAGCTTGGCCCGGTCAGGCCGCCGCGCTGAGATCGTCCGCGACCGGATCGACCGGATCGACACGATCGACCAGGGTCGCGGCCGTCACTCCGACCCGCGGCCTCAGCGGCAGGATCTTCGCGACCTGCGCCGGTTCGAGCGCGTTCGCCGCGGCGATGACGGCTCTTGGCCGCCGTCCATGCGCGCGGGCTGCTTGATCGAACGCCTGTTCCAGGTCGGTGCGCAGGTCGCCGAAGTCTTCGACTCCAACCGACAGCCGCACGAGGTCGATGGGCAGCCCGGCCTGGATGCGCAGCGCGACCGGCGTACTCGCGTGCGACATCGAGCTCGGCAGGCTGATGGTCGAGCCGACGCCGCCGAAGCTGACGGCAGTGGTGAACAGCCGCGTCGTCTCCACCACGCGCTGCGACCGCGCCAGATCACCGGTCTCGAAACTGACGAGGACGCCCGCGCCGTGCGCCTGCCGCAGGTGCAGACGCGCGCCGGCGTGTTCGGGCAGTCCGGGGTAGTGCACTTCACGGACGAGCGGATGGGCGAGCAACGCCTCCGCCACGCGCCGCGCGTTCGCCTGCTGCCGCTCCAGCCGCAGGGAAAGCGTCTTCAGACTGCGCAGGAGCAACCACGACTCGAACGGTCCGAGGGCGGTTCCTTCGGCGTTCTGCGAGAAGGCGAATTCATCGATCAACTCGGAGTCGTTGACGGTGACGACGCCGGCGGTCAGATCGGAATGTCCCGAGAGCAGCTTGGTGGCCGAGTGGATGACGATGTCGGCGTCGAGTTCGAGCGGTCGCTGTAGGCAGGGCGACATGGCGGTGCCGTCGACGGCCAGCCGTGCGCCGGCGGAATGGGCGAGCCGCGCCACGCTGACCAGGTCGGTCACGCGCAGGAGCGGATTGCTCGGCGTTTCGACCAGGAGGAGGTGCGTGGGCGTCTGCAACGCGCGCCGCACGGCGTCCAGATTGGTCGTGTCGACGAACGAGATGGCGACGTTAGAGCGATCGAGCACGCGGGTGAGGAGTCGTGCCGTGCCGCCGTAGAGGTCCTCGCTGGCCACGATCCGTCCGCCGGCGGGGACGAGTCGAGCCACCGCGGAAAGAGCGGCCATGCCACTGCTGTAGGTGAAGGCGCGTCGGCCCCCTTCCAGCGAGGCGAGCTGCCCCTCCAACACGGTGCGGGTCGGATTTCCGCTGCGGGAGTAGTCGTACGGTCCGGCCTCTTCGGCCGAGAGCTGCTCGAAGGTCGCCGTCTGATAGATCGGCGTGGAGAGAGGCCTCCAGGGATCTTCGGGGCAGGCCGGATACTTGACGAGTCGAGTGTCGAACCGCATGCGGAGCCTCCTGAGGGTCGATCGATGGGGTCGAGGGGGCGAACGCGTCCGATTCCCCTCGGGCGACTCCGCGCCCGAGCACGCTCCCTCTGCTTCAGTCATCGAACGTCGGGTGCGATCTCTCCAGTCCTTCTTGCGGCGCGGCGCCCGGTTTACACTCCGCCGGCCATGAACCCTGAGTCGCCCGCCCCAGCCCTGGTCCTCGACGGCATCAAGAAGTCGTACTTCGGCGTGCAGGTGCTGCGCGGGGTCGACCTGACCGTCCAAGCGGGAGAGATCCACGCGTTGGTGGGCGAGAACGGCGCCGGCAAGTCGACCCTGATGAACATCCTCTTCGGCATGCCGGTCATCCACGAGACCGGGGGCTACGAAGGGACGATGCGCCTGGCGGGCCAAGCCGTCGTGCCCAAGACGCCCAGCGACGCCATGGCGCACGGGGTCGGGATGGTCCACCAGGAGTTCATGCTCCTCCCCGGCTTCACGGTGGCGGAGAACATCAAGCTGAACAGGGAGCCGACCCGCCCCAATCTCGTGAGCCTCGCGGCGACGGTCGTGACGCGCCCGCTGGGCGGCGAGCGGAGCCGAGGCATCGGGCGGGCGCTGGAGTCGTTGGATCTCCCGCGCATCAAGCGCGAGTCGCGGGCGGCGCTCGATCAGATCGGCATGTCGCTCGACGAGATGCTGCCGGTGGCCGGTCTCCCGGTCGGGCACATGCAGTTCGTCGAGATCGCGCGCGAAGTCGACAAGGAGAAGGCGAAGCTCCTGGTCTTCGACGAGCCGACCGCGGTCCTGACCGAGACCGAGGCCGACGAGCTGTTGAAGACCATGAAGCAGCTCGCGGCGCGTGGCGTCGCCATCCTCTTCATCACACACCGACTGGACGAAGTGATGGCGGTCGCCGATCGGATCACCGTGCTGCGCGACGGCGAAGTGGTCGCGCGTCTGGACCGGGCCGAGGCGACGGTTCCCCGCATCGCGGAGCTGATGATCGGCCGCACGCTGTTGCAGCGCGAACATCCGCCGCGAGCCGCGGGGGCGCTCGGCGCCGTCACGCTCCGTGTCCGCGACCTGAAGGTCGACATGCCGGGAGAGCGGGTGCGTGGCGTCGACTTAGACGTGCGTCGCGGCGAGATCCTGGGCCTGGCCGGCCTGGCCGGCCAAGGGAAGATCGGCATCGCCAACGGCATCCTCGGGCTGTTCCCCGCCACCGGCGAGGTCACGCTGGAAGGGAAGCCGTTGCGGCTGGGCGATCCGGCCGAGGCGCTGCGCCGCGGCCTCGCTTTCGTCAGTGAGGATCGTCGCCACGTCGGCCTGCTGCTCGATGAATCGATCGCCGACAACATCGCGACGACCGCGCTGCAGGCGCAGGGCAAATTCCAGCGTGGGCGCGGGCCGTTCGCGCTCTACGACCGCGCGGCGGCGCGCACGCACGCGGAGGCGGCGATCGTCGACTTAGACATCCGCTGTCGGGGGCCGCAGGAGTTGGTGCGGCGCTTGTCGGGCGGAAACCAACAGAAGGTCTGTCTCTCTCGCGCCTTCACGCTGGAGCCGACGCTGCTCTTCGTTTCGGAGCCGACGCGCGGGATCGACGTGGGGGCGAAGCACCGCGTGTTGGAGAAACTGGTCGAGTGGAATCGCGAGCGCGGGACGACGATCGTCCTGACCTCGAGCGAACTGTTGGAGCTGCGCCGCGTCTGCGACCGCATCGCCGTGATCGACAAAGGACGCGTCGCGGGAATCCTCGCGCCCGACGCGCCCGACGTGGAGTTCGGTCTGCTCTTCGCCGGCGAGGCGCCGTGAAGAGGTATCTGCAGGCGATCGGAGTGACGCGCGGGATCCTCGTCGTCTTCCTGCTCGTGCTCTGGGCGGCGGGCATGGCGGTCGGGCTCGAGCTCTCTCCGGTCTTGGCCGATTGTCTCGTCCGCACCGGCATGAACGGCGTGCTCGTGCTCGCGCTCGTCCCGGCGGTGCGCGCGGGAGTGGGCCTCAACTTCGGGCTGCCGCTCGGCATCGTCTGCGGACTGATCGCGACGGTGCTCCCGATGAACGTCGGTCTGCGCGGGTGGGACTGCTTCGCCGCGGCGCTCGCGCTGGCCACCCTCTTCGGCGCCATCGCCGGCATCGGCTACGCGAAGCTGCTGGAGCGAGTGCCCGGTGAAGAGATGATGGTCGGGGTCTACGTCGGCTTCGCCTCGGTCGCGGCGGCGGCGATCCTCTGGCTCATCGTGCCGGTTCAGAATCCGGAATTGCTGCTGCCGTTGGGCGGGAAAGGCTTCCGCCAGACGCTCGTCCTCGACGGCTACTTCGGCCGCATCCTCGATCGCGTGGGGCAGTTCAAGTTCGGCTCCGGGGTCTTTCCGACCGGGCTGCTCGTCTTCTGGTTGTCTCTCTGTGGCCTGATCGCGTTCTTCTTCCGCACCCGCATCGGGATCGCGCTGACGGCGGCGGGAGAGAACGCGCGCTTCGCCCGCGCCAGCGGTATCGACGTGGGCCGAATGAGGACGGTCGGCGTCACTCTCTCCACCGCGTTGGCCGCGGTCGGCATCGTCGTCTTCAGTCAGTCGTATGGATTCGTGCAGCTCTACAAGGCGCCGTTGTTGATGGCGTTCCCGACGGTCGCGGCGCTCCTCATCGGCGGGGCCTCGGTGCGCCACGCGACGATCGCGCATGTCATCGTCGGAACGTTTCTCTTCCAGAGCGTGCTCACGACCGCGCTGCCGCTGGTCAACCGGATCGTCACGTTGAGTCCGAACGCGAGCGAGCTCTCGAACATCCCCGAGATCGCGCGGCTGATCATCTCGAACGGAATCATCCTCTATGCGCTCACCCGCAAGGACTCGACCTGAGATGCGCGCGATCGCCTTCGCGTTCGTCGTCGCCGCCGCGCTCGCGGCTTCGTCCCCATCCTCGGCAGGAGATGTCATGGCGCAGGTCCCTTCAGCGATCGACTTCGGCCCCCTCTGGAACTTCGACGATCCCGTCTCGACCGAGGTCCGCTTCCGCGAACTGCTCGTCACGGTGCGCGCCTCGGGGGATGTCGGCGGGACGGTCGAAGTGATGACCCAGGTGGCGCGTTCGCAGGGGCTGCAGCAGAAATTCGACGACGCGCACACGACGTTGGACGAGGCGCAGGGGCTCGTGCGCGCCGACTTGGGCCGCGCTCGGCTCCGGTTGCTCTTGGAGCGCGGTCGCGTCTCCCGTTCTTCGGGCCAGCCCGACGAAGCGCGTCCTCTCTTCGAAGAGGCGTGGCGACTGGGTCGAGAGATCGGCGAGGAGAATCTCGCCATCGACGCCGCGCACATGGTCGCGCTGGTCGTTCCGCCCGCGGAGGCGACGCGTTGGAGCGAAGAGGGCATGCGCGCCGCCGAGTCGGCCACGGATCCGAAGGCCAAGCGGTGGCTCGGCCCGTTCTACAACAATCTCGGCTGGACCTATCACGATCAGGGCGACTTCGCGCGGGCGCTGGAGCTGTTCGAGAAGTCGGTGGCGTTCCGGCAGTCGCAGGGGAGTCAGCCGGAGATCTGGATCGCGCGCTGGTCGGTTGCGCGCGCCTATCGATCGCTGGGTCGCCATGAGGAGGCGCTGGAGGCGCAAGAAGCGCTCCGCTCGGAACGCGAAGCGGCGGGCCACCCGGACGGCTACGTCTTCGAAGAACTGGGCGAGTGCCTCCTCGCTCTCGGCCGAGCCGAAGAGGCGAAGTCGCACTTCGCACACGCTCACGAACTGCTCTCGACCGACCCGTGGATGCAGCGGGATGAGCCGGCGCGACTCGCGCGGATGGCCGAACTCGGAGGGGTCAGCGCCCGGTGAGACTGCTCCAGCGGAATCTCGTCCCGCTCGTCTTCTTCGTGCTCTGCCTGAGCGGGATGCTCAGCGCGGACATGGCGCCCCACTACCTGGCCAACGAGGTGATGGAGCGCGTCGCGCGGAACCTGTTCCTGGTCCTCTCGCTCATCATCCCGATCGTGACCGGCATGGGCCTGAACTTCGGGATCGTGATCGGCGCCATGTGCGGGCAGGTCGGTCTCATCGTGATCGAGAACGCGAACGGACGCGGCCTCGGCGCGCTCTTCCTCGCCATGCTCGTCTCGGTTCCGTTCAGCCTGCTGACCGGATATCTGACCGGCCGCCTGCTCAATCTCGCCAAGGGTCGCGAGATGATCTGCGGGATGATCCTCGGCTTCTTCGCCAACGGGATCTATCAGTTCGTGTTCCTTCTCATGGCCGGGCCGGTGCTGCCGCTGCGCCATCCGGGCATCTTGCTGTCGGGCGGAGTGGGCCTGCGCAACTCGATCGATCTGGTCGGCACCCGCGGGCAGTTGGATCACCTGATCCGTCCGTTCGTCCCGTTCTTCTCGGGACGGGTCGCGATCCCGATCGCCACGCTCGTCTTCATCTCGCTGCTCTGTTTCGCCATCCGCTGGTATCTGCGCACCAAGTCGGGACAGGATCTGCGCGCGGTCGGGCAAGACAGGCGGGTGGCGGAGATCGCGGGCATCGGCGTCGACCGCGCGCGCATCCGCGCGATGATGATCTCGACCGCGTTGGGCGCGATCGGTCACATCTTGTTCCTCTCGAATCTCGGCAACATGAGCACCTATCAGAGCCACGAGCAGGTGGGGCCGTATGCGATCGCCGCGCTCTTGGTGGGAGGCGCCACGGTGGCGCACGCCACCATCTGGCACGCGATCGCCGGGACGCTGCTCTTCCACACGCTCTTCGTGGTGGCGCCGATCGCGGGCCAAGCGCTTTTCGGGGACGCCCAGGTCGGGGAGTATCTGCGCGAGTTCGTCGGCTACGCGGTCATCGGCGTGACGTTGGCGTTGAACGCTTGGCAGACCAGCCGCAAGAGACGCGGAGCGGCGGTTTAGGCGGCTTTCGAGGCGGCCATCTGCGCCGACCAGGCCACGAGGAACTCGTCATGATCGGCGCCGTCGGCGCGACGGGTCTGATGACGGACTTCGATCGGTGTGTTGAAGCGGCTGCCGAGTCCATCGAGCAGGCCGACGACGAAGGGCGCCAGATCGCTGCTGCGATGGCTGCGGTAGTGGAGCAGCACGCGTCCGGGTGAGTGCTGCCGACAGGAGAAGAGCGGCGGCTGCAGTTGGGGAAAGCCGCGCGCGACGCGGGAGTGGAACTCCGGCAAGTTCATGATGAAGTCACCGAAGGTGTGGCCGCTGCCGTCCAGCAACGACCCGTAGGCGCTCCCGGCGGTGTGCAAGATCCAGTGGCGGCCGAGCGCATGCAGCAACTCGGAAGCGGGAACGCGGAGGGTGTCGGCCGCCGTGACGATCAGCCCAGCGACCATCGAATCATCGTGCGCCTCGGCGCCGAGGAAGACCTCTTGCCCGACTCCCGCGCGTCGTCGAATGTTCTCCCACACCGCGTCGCCGTGATTCTGTCGGACGTACCCCTCGATGCACTGCAAGACCAAACCGTACATACGCCCCCCTGGCCCGTTTCTGATCCCTCTTCTGTTTTCGGATGTCGGGAGGCCGAAGTGAACCCTGCTCTTCCGGCGCGGGTCTGGATCGTCGGTTGTCCCGGATCCGGGAAGTCTTCCCTCGCGACACGGCTGGGCGAGCGGGTCGGAGTGACGCCGACGCATCTGGACGATCAATTCTGGCTGCCCGAGTGGCGGGAGCGCGAGGTCGAGGAGTTTCGACGGCGGGTCGCCGAGGTCGTGACGCGCGATCGTTGGATCATCGACGGCAACTACAGGGCGGTGCGCGGGACGTTCCTGCCGCAGGCCGACCTCGTGATCTGGTTGGACCTCGACTTCTGGCTCGTCGTCTCGCGCGTCGTGCGCCGCACCATCCGCCGCTCGAGGAGCCGAGAGTCGATCTGCAACGGAAACCACGAGTCGCTCCTGCGCTCGATCTTCCTGCGCGATTCGATCATCTGGTGGACGGTGACCCAGCATCGGCGGTATCGACGCTCGTACGCGGGAGAGCTGGTCGATCGACCGTACGTCCGTCTGCGCAACCCTGCGGAGGTCGAGCGTTGGATCGAGAGCATCGAAGGGGGAGTCGCGTGAACAAGTCGACCGATCCGTCGATCTGGAACATCGTCGAGACGTTGCGACTCGACACGGTGCAGTCGATGCGCTGACACAGTGACGACGGTCTAGTCGTCTCCTTCCGCCGCCGCGTCCGTCGGCCAGGGCGCGCGCACCCCGAACTCGTGCACGAGCCGACCTCCGAGATGCGCCGTGTTCGCGACGTAGAGAGCGGCCGCGAGCTGGAGGACGAGCAACATTCCGAGGACGGCGCGGGCGGAGCGCGTCTTCATCTCCTGCTTGCGCACGATCGGGATCACCACGAGCGCGCCCAACCCGATCGCCAGCCCCCAGGCGAAGAGCGGAACCTTCTCCGCCATCTCCTCATGCTCGTCGAGAACAGGTTCCGCGATCTCCGGGACCTTGACCCGACGCTCCGTCGCTTCGCCCGTCTGCACCGCCAAGCTCGCGCCGACGGCGCCGAGGAGCGCGACGAGAAACGCGACGCGCGTCAGGGCGGCGCGACGCTCGCCGACGAACAGCGCGATCAGGGTCAGGAGCGGCGCGAGCAGGAGATACGCCACCGGGAAGTGGACCGCCACCGGATGCAGCGCGTCCCACGGCGGGAGTGTCGGCACGTTCACACCTCCTTCAGTTCTCGAGGACGCCAGCCTATCGCGCCGGTAGGGCGCTGTGCGTATCATCGCGCTTCATGGGAGCGAACGCACCATCCACCACAAGGAGTCACGAATGATCCAGCTCAAGGACCAGGACACCGGCGCGGTCGTCGGCGAGATCACGGAAGGGCAGTTGCAATTCCTCGTCGATCAACTGGAGGAAGAAGACGCCAAGGACAAGGACTACTGGCTCAACCGAGACGCGCTCGAGCTGCTCGGAGAGAACGGCGCCGACCCCGAACTCCTCACTCTGTTGCGCACGGCGATGGGCTCGCGCGATGAGATGACCATCGTCTGGTCGTGAGCCCGGCGATGAAACTCATCTCGATCAACGTGGGGCAGCCGCGCGAGGTGACGTCAGGCGACGAGACGATCCTGACCTCGATCTACAAGGATCCGGTTTCGGGGCCGGTTCGAGTCGGCCGTCTGAATCTGGATGGCGATCGGCAGTCCGATCTCGAGGTGCACGGCGGAGTCGATAAGGCGGTCTATGCCTATCCTTCAGAGCACTACGACAAGTGGCGCGTCGAGCTGCCCGACGCGGAACCCCTCGTCGCTGAACCGCCCTGGGGCGCCTTCGGCGAGAACCTGACGATCGAAGGACTGCGTGAGGATGAGGCGCACATCGGCGATCGCTTGCGGATCGGATCGGCCGAGTTCGTCGTGACTCAACCCCGAATGCCGTGCATGAAGCTGGCGCTACGGTTCGGCCGCAGCGACATGATCAAGCGTTTCCTGGCGAGCGGCCGCAGCGGCTTCTATCTGAGCGTGGCGCTGGAGGGGCAGATCGTCGCGGGCGACGAAGTCAGTGTCGTCTCGCTCGATCCTTCGGCCGTGAGCGTCTCGCAGACCATCGCGCTCTCCACGCTCGACGCGGCGGAAGCGGAGAACGATGGGATGCAGGAACTCTTGCGGCGAGCCATCCAGGTCCCAGCGCTCCCCGAGGGTTGGCGCGAACGCTTTCGCCGCAAGCTCCACGGTTCGTCGTGACGGCGCCGGACGACTGGGGTGACGCGCCGAGCTTCGGCCGGCGGGATGCGTCGGCTGTCTACGTCGTGCGCCCCAGCGCGTACGCGCTCATCCATGACGACGCTGGCCGCGTCGCCGTCGTCCGGACTCCACAGGGGCTCTTTTTACCCGGAGGCGGCATCGATCCGGGCGAGACGCCGCGAGTCGCGATCCAGCGGGAGACCGTGGAGGAGTGCGGACTTCCGGTCCGGCTCGGCCAGTCGACCGCGCGCGCCATCGAGCTCGTCTACTCCCCCGGGGAGCGCACGCACTACGAGAAGCGGAGCACCTTCATCGACGCCTCGGTCGACGGAGCGATCGTCCCAGGGTCCGAGGCCGACCACGAACTGGTTTGGATGACTCGCGCGACCGCGATCGAGTCGCTCTCGCATGAGAGCCATCGGTGGGCGGTGCGCACGAATCAACGCCGGCTCCAGTAGCCCGCTGGCTGCACGATCGCTCTGTCTCCGGTACCGCGCGATCGCGGAGTCGAGTTCCTGCCGGGCCGCGTAGATGCGATGTCAGCGCGGTCGCTGGCCCCGCGCTGTCGAAAGTACGTCCTTCCCCCCGGGTGTAGAACCGGCCGATTCGAGCCGACAACTTGGGTGTCCGAGCGATCGGCGCGCGCGCGAACTCGTCTCGAGACGAGCTGTGGTTGGTGAGACGACGGCAGGAGCTCAAACAAGATGTCGGCGATTCGAGCAAGAGCGGAACAGACGCCGACGGCCGCCGAGCCCGCTCCTCCCGCGCAGAATGACCACCGCGAAACCATGGAGTGGCTGGGGCTGATGCCAGCGGACTTCATGGTCTATGGGTCGGCCGCCGCGGTGATCTCGATCTACTTCGTCCAGCGCGGTTCACTCGATGCGATCTTGGCTCTCGGCGCTGTCGCCCTCTCGTTCGGCGCGCTCGCGCTCGGGCTGCGGCCCGATCCTCGAGTGACGCCGCTCGTGAAGAGGCTCAAGCGCGTCAGCTACGTGGCGTGGGCGGTGATGGCCGTCGTCCTGATTGCGGCGCATTACCTGTGGTGGGTGAGGTAGGCGACACACGCGGCACACGCGAACTCGTTTCAAAACGAGTTGTGGCTGGCGACCGACTCATGGCTTCGACACCCACCACTCCGTAAACTCCGCGCAACGGCCTCGCTTGTCCAAGCGGATCATCCAGATGTTGCTGTTCTCCTGTCTGGGTCGCTTGTAGGTGGTCCAGCCGCGCACGATCCCAACTTGCCCTGTCGTGGCGAGGACCTCGGAGCGGAAGTTGAACGAGCCGGGCGCATCCTGTCGCGCCAGCCATCCCTCCACGATCGCGTCTCGCCCTTTCCACGGTCGGTCGAACGGTCCGGTGAAATAGAGAGCGCACTTGGTGAAGAGTCGACCGATCTCGACCGATCTCGTCCGGATCGTTGCTCCGTCACGCCTGCAAGTACCCTTCGACCCAGGTCTCGATTTCCGGCTTGCTCGGCTTGCTCGGCTTCCCCGGCTTCCCCGGCATGCGCGGCTCCTCTCGATGGCCGAAGAGATACTGGCTGAGGACGACTCGCGCTACAGTCGAACGCGCCATGCCCACCCATCCCGAAGAGATCCTCACGTACCACGCGCTCTACACGAGCCCGCTGGTGAGCGTGAGCGACTACTGCTGCCGCGCCTGTCAGCGCGAAGCGGCGCCCGAGGAGAGTTCGGAGCGGAACAACGTCGTCCTCTTGCGGCATGGCCTGTTCGCCAGGCACTTCGGCAAGCGACATGCGACGACGGACGTCAACCAGTCGACGTTCTTCACGAAGGATTCCACCTATCGCGTCAGCCATCCGGCGGGGGCGGGGGATCGAGGGACGGTGTTCAGCGTTTCGCCGAGGGTGCTGAATGACATGGTCCGCGAGCTCGATCGATCGGTCGATGAACATCCCGAGCGGCCGTTCCCGTTCGACACGGGTCCGTGTGAGCCGACGGTGTTCTGGCGACACCGTGAGTTCGTGCTGCGATTGGAAGAGGCGTCCATTCGGCCGATGGAGCCGCTCTGGGCCGACGTGACCGCGCTGCAGTTGGTCGCGGATGTCTTGCAGGCGGCGTTCGCGCGGCACGGCAAGACCCGCCGGCCGCAGCGGAGTGCGACCGACGCGGATCACCTGGAGCGCGCGGAGGCGGCGAAGATCTATCTCGCGAGTCACCTCTCGGAGCGGATCACGCTCGACGACGTCGCGCGCGCCGTGCACGCCTCGCCGTTCCATCTCGCGCGCGTCTTCCAACAGCGGACGGGCGCGCCCGTGCATCGCTATCTGACGCGGCTGCGTCTGCGTGCGTCCCTCGAACGCCTCATGGATGGCGCTGCTGACCTCACCGCGCTCGCGCTCGAACTCGGATTCTCCAGCCACAGCCACTTCACCGACGCGTTCCGCCGCGAGTTCGGCTGCGCGCCGTCGGAAGTTCGTACGCGCGGCCGCGCCCTCCGACAAATGAGCAAGAAACTGGAAGTCTGATCTCCCGCCCCTCCCTACAGTCTCCTCGTCCGTCTCGTCAGCGTCATCCGCGCCTCTTCCGGCGTGCGGCGGCGAGGGCGCAACCAGCAACGTTCCGGAGAAAGGACGAGCCATGCCCGCACTGAAGTGTCCCGTGTGCGATTGGGAGATCACCGACGGAGGAATCAAGGTCACGGTCGGCGGCAAGGAGATCACCGTGTGCTGCGACGATTGCGCGAAGAAGGCGATGGAAGCGCCGACGAGCTAGCCGGGCTCGGCCCGCTCGCCTCGCGTGTGCGCTTTCTCGGGACTCCGTGTTGTCTCGGGAAAGGGCCCACGGAGGATCAGCCAGATGAGCGCACCCGAACGCGACAAGGAACCCAACCGCAAGCACGGCCTCCGCCGTCGCCGGAGCGCCGAGGCGGAGACGCTGGCCTTGATCACCGTCTTTGCCGTGCTCATCGCGGTCGCGGGGATGGCGGCCCGTCGCGCTCATGACGATGCGGCGGCGGGCCAGTCGGCGGCAGGAGAAGCGGCGGGAGAAACGACAGGACAAGCTGGGGTGTCGTGGCTGCACTTTGTCACCCGCCAGGTTGATTCCGGCGACGGGCCGATTCGGTTGGACTTCGAGGCGCCGACCGGCGGCCGCGCCCAACTCGAGGTGCGCGACCCCTCGGATCGCCGCGTCGCGCTCGTCTTCGACGAAGAAGTCGCGGGCGGATACCACCGAAGGTCGTGGGACGGCCTTGACCCGCGAGGCGCACGCGTGCCCGCCGGCGTCTACTCCGCGCGGCTCCAACTCGGCGGCGAGAGCGTGGTGACGGAGTTGATCGTTCTGTAATCTTCGCGGCCGATGGCCCCGAACCTCGCAATCGACGCCGAATCGACGGCGGATCTCACCGACTACGCCCGCGTCTCGATCGCGTTCGACGTGCGCGTCGTCTTCGACGTGGGCGAACCTGCTGCCGATCGCGCCTCCCTCGTCTTGACGGAGCGGCGCCTCGAGCGCCCCTATGTGAAGGACTACGACGCGGTCGACGGCGACCATCCCACCCATTGGGCGAGACGGTTCGACCTCTCGAAGTGGATCGCGTTCGCCGCACGGCGCGGCGCCACGCGAGTCGGCAGCGCGGCGGTCGCGTTCGACACGGGCGAAGTCGAGTTGCTGGAGGGACGCCGAGATCTCGCCATCCTCTGGGACCTGCGCGTGGCGCCCTCGGCGCGGGGCCAAGGCGTCGGCACGGCGCTCTTCCGCGCAGTCGAAGACTGGGCCCTCGCCCGGGGATGCCGCGAGCTGAAGATCGAGACGCAGAACGTCAACGTGCCCGCTTGTCGGTTCTACGCGAGTCGCGGTTGCGAGCTCAGAGCCGCGAACCGGCTCTTCTATCCGGACCTGCCCGAAGAGATCCAACTCCTTTGGTACAAGGAACTTCCTTGCGGGGCGCAGGTACCGTGAACCCCCGTCGTCGGTCCCGGCATCTATGGTCCGCGCGATAACGACGACCCGGAAAAAACTCGCGAACATGGAAGCGCACGGAACAACCAGGAACAACCAGGAGCAGCGACGTGGCGGACAAGAAGATCATCGCAGTGTTGGGAGCAACCGGTGCGCAGGGAGGCGGCCTGATCCGTGCGATCACGAGCGATCCGAACGGACCGTTTCGCGCGCGGGCGCTGACCAGGGACGTCAACTCCGACAAGGCGCGAGCGTTGGGCGCCGCCGACGCCGAAGTGGTCGCGGCGGATGTCGATGACGAGGAGAGCCTGCGGCGCGCGTTCGCCGGCGCGCACGGCGCCTTCTGCGTGACCTTCTTCTGGAATCACATGTCTCCCGAGACCGAGCGCGAGCAGGCGGGGAAGATAGCGCGCGCGGCGGAGGCGGCGGACGTGAAGCACGTCATCTGGTCGACGCTGGAAGACACGCGCAAGTTGGTCCCGCTCTCGGACACCCGGATGCCGACGTTGATGGGCAAGTACAAGGTTCCGCACTTCGACGAGAAGGGGGCGGCAGATCAGCTCTTCGTCGACGCTGGGGTCCCGACGACTTTCCTCCTGACTTCGTTCTACTGGGAGAACCTGATCTACTTCGGCGCCGGTCCGAAGCGGGGCGAAGATGGGAAGCTCGCGCTGACGATGCCGATGGGCGACAAGAAGCTCCCGGGCATCGCGGCCGAGGACATCGGCAAGAGCGCGCTCGCGATCTTCGCCCGCGGAGATGACCTCATCGGCAAGCGGGTCGGCATCGCGGGCGAGCACTTGACCGGCGCGCAGATGGCGGCCGGGCTGACGAAGGCGCTGGGCGAAGAGGTCCGCTACAACGACGTGCCCGCCGACGTCTACCGCAGCTTCGGGTTCCCCGGGGCGGACGACCTGGGCAACATGTTCCAGTACAAGCGCGACTTCGAGATCGAGTTCTGCGGCGCCCGCGATCTAGGTGCGGCGCGCGCGCTCAACCCGTCGATGCAGACGTTCGACGCGTGGCTGGCCGAGAACAAGGACCGGATCCCGGTGGACTAGCCCCCCCGGCTGTTGCTCCTCACCGGTCCGGCGTCTACGCTCGCGGCCGACCCAACGTCACAGAAGGAGACTCGCCATGCACGCTCCGACCTTCGACGGTCGCACCGCTCTCGCGTTCTTGCTCGCTTTCGCCGTCGGGTGTGCGGGAGATCCCAAGCCGGCGGCTGAGACCGCCGCGAATCCCGCGGGAACGCCGGCCGGGGGCGCCCCGGCCCAGGTCGCTCCGTTCAAGGTCGGCATTATGACCGGCACCGTTTCGCAGGGAGAAGACGAGTACCGCGGCGGTCAGGCGATGAAGGCGAAGTACGGCGATCGGGTCATCCACGTGACCTACCCCGACAACTTCATGACCGAGCAGGAGACGACCGTCGCGCAGGTCATGTCGATGGCGTCCGATCCGGAAGTGAAGGCGATCATCATCGCGCAGGGGGTGCCGGGGTCGATCGCCGCGATGCGCAAGGTGCGCGACCAGCGGCCGGAGATGATGTTCATCCTCGACAATCCGCACGAAGATCCCAGTCAGGTCAGCCAGTACGCGAATCTCTGCATCCAGTCGGACGATCTGAAGCGGGGCGATACGATCATCGAGCTGGCGAACAAGATGGGCGCGAAGACGTTCGTGCACTATTCGTTCTCGCGCCACATGAGCCAAGAGCTGCTCTCGCGACGCGTCGCGATCATGCAGGAGCGCTGCAAGGCGCTCGGGATGGAGTTCGTCTCCGACAGCGCGCCCGATCCGATGTCCGAGCAGGGGTTGCCGGGGGCGCAGCGGTACATCATCGAAGACGTGCCGAAGAAGATCGCCCGCTACGGCAAGGACACCGCTTTCTTCGCGACCAACTGCGGGATGCAGGAGCCGCTCATCCGCACCGTCATGATGAACGGCGGAATTCTGCCGGAGCAGTGCTGCCCCTCGCCCACGCACGGCTACCCGGGCGCGCTCGGGATCGCGATCTCGGCCGAGGATGCGGGGGACATGGTCAAGATCCGGCAGGCGATCTCGGCCGAAGTGGCGAAGCACAACGAGCAGGGGCGGATGGCCACGTGGCCGGTCTCGATCGGGATGGTCGGAATCGCCGCGTCGACCGAACTGGCGATGCAGGCGATCCGAGGTGAGACGAAGCTGAACGACATCGCGGCGGTCGAGCGTGAGTTGGAGAAGGCGGCCGGCGTCAACGTTGGTCTCGCGCCCTACCCGAACACCGAGAGTTACTTCCTGGTCATCCTGGATAGCGTCATCTTCTAGCCAGGCCGCCTCCCGGACCTCGTGGCGCGCATCGTCCTGTGCACTCTCGGATCGCTCGGCGATCTGCATCCGTACATCGCGGTCGCGCAAGCGCTCGCTCGCCGCGGGCACACGCCCGTGCTGGCGACGCATGAGACGTACCGGGCGAAGATCGAGGCGCTCGGGCTGGCGTTCCATGCGGTGCGGCCCGAGCTTCCCGGCTGGGACCATCACCCGGAGCTGATCCACCGCTGGATGGACCAGCGACACGGCACCGAGCGGATCGTGCGCGAGTTCGTCATGCCGGCGCTTCACGAGTCGTACGCCGACACGCTGGCGGCGGCCACGGCCGGACCCGTCGCGGCCGACCTGCTGGTCTCGCATCCGCTCACCTTCACGACGCGCCTCGTCGCGGAGACGACCGGGATCGCGTGGGCGTCCTCGCTGCTCGCGCCGTTGGGATTTCTCTCGACCACCGATCCGTCGGTGCTCCCCAACGCGGAAGTCCTCGCTCGCTTCCGCGGCCTCGGGCCGGGTCCGCTCCGCGCCGTCTATGCGTTGGGCAAGGCGATGGCCGCGCCGTGGGCCGACCCGGTGCACAAACTTCGCGCGGAACTCGGACTGCCGGCGACGCGCGAGAATCCGCTCTTCGAAGGGCAGCACTCGCCCGATCTCGTCCTGGCTCTCTTCTCTCACTGGCTGGCCAAACCGCAGCCCGACTGGCCTCCGCGGACGAAGGTGACGGGATTTCCGTTCTTCGAGGACGAGACCCCGCTCTCTCCGCAGCTCGAGCGTTTCCTGGAGGAGGGCGCTGCGCCGATCGTCTTCACCCTCGGCAGCTCCGCCGTGCACGCCGCGGGCGCCTTCTATGAGGAAAGCGCCCTCGTCGCGCGCCACCTCGGGCGACGCGCGGTCCTGCTCGTAGGCAACGCGCCTGGAGCGACCCCGTCGCGTGATCTGCTCACCCTCGGCTACGCCCCGTACGCGCGGCTCTTTCCGCGAGCCGCGGCCATCGTCCATCAAGGAGGCGTCGGCACCACCGCGGAGGCGATGCGCTCGGGACGTCCCCAATTGATCGTCCCGTTCGCCCACGACCAACCGGACAATGCGGAGAGGATCAGTCGCCGAGGCATAGGCCGAACGCTCCAGCGTTCGACCTATTCCGCCGCCTCCGCAGCGCACACCCTGCAGGAAATGTTGGCCGACGAACCCCTCCAGCAACGCGCTCAGGAGATCGGCTCGCACATCCGCAAGGAGGACGGGGCGACGACCGCTGCGGTGGAACTGGAAAGGAGGACACGTCGCGCCTAGCGCGACGCGTCTCTACGTCTATACTTCCCCGGGTCCGGCCGGGCGTCACTTCGGAGAGGAAACGTCAACATGCGTCTCGCACCTTGGTCTCACATCGGCCGCGCCGTGGTCGTTCTCGTCGGCCTGACGCTCGTCGTCGGCGTCGCCTCGGCCTTCCAGATCACCTTCGTCGACCCGCCGCGTCTCGCGCTCCAGGCATGGCCCGACCTGACGACGATCACCGTCCGTTTCAGCGCGCCGGTTCAGATGCCGGTGACGCCGGCGCAGGTGCGGGTCGCCGGCGGCATGTCGGGACTGCACGCTGGAACCATCAACGTGATGGACAACCAGATCACGTGGACCAACACGGGCGATCCGTTCCTCCGCGGCGAGATGGTCTCGGTCAGTCTGCATCGCAATATCCGTTCGACCGGCAACGTCTTCCTCATCGGCGGTCGAAACTGGATGTTCACCATCGCGTCCGGCCCTGGGACGATGGCCTGGTCGCCGCGCTGGGAGTTCGGCGCCGCGTCGGTCCCGTACTTCATCTATGGCGGGGACATCGACGAGGACAACCGCCCCGACGTCGCGGCCCCGAACGAGATCACCGACGATGTCTCGATCTTCATCAACGGCGCCGGCCCCGATCGCTTCCAGAATCGGGTGGACTACCCGGTGGGCAACAAACCGTCGTGCATTTTCGGGGACGACTTCGACAACGACGGCGACCAGGACCTGGCCACCGCCGAGCACAATTCGGGCACGGTGACGGTGTTGCTGAACAACGGCGACGGCACGTTCGGCGCGCCGACGAGCTATCCGTCGGGATGGGATTGTCGCCAGGTGCACGGCGGCGACTTCGACGGCGACAACGACATCGACCTGGCGGCGACCGGCTTCCTCAGCGGCGAAGTGCATCTCTTCTACAACAATGGCGCCGGCACGTTCGCGCCCGGCGTCCTCTACACCGACGTCCCGCCCGGACCGTTCGCCATCCGCTGCGCCGACCTGAACAACGACTGGAAGATCGACATCGCCGTGGCCTGTCAGCAGGCCGACAGCCTGACCGTTCTGACCAACAACGGGCTGGGCGGATTCTTCACCTCCGGTACCTACCGCGTCGCTTCGCTGCCGTGGTGTCTGAACGGAAACGACATGGACGGCGATGGCGACTTCGATCTCGTCTCGGTCGCGTCGTTCGCCGATCGCGTGGTCGTCCTGAAGAACGACGGCGCGGGCGGATTCCCGGTCCGCAATCTCTATCCCACCGGCAGCTTCCCGCTCGGCGTCTACGTGGCCGATCTGGACGGGGACGGCGACATCGACGTCTCCTCCTCGAACTACAGCGGCGGAACGGTCGGCGTCTATCGCAACAACGGAACCGGCGCGCTCACGCTGCAAGCGACGCTGCCATGCGACATCTCGGGCTCCTACTCGTGGGCCCACGATCTCGACGGCGACGGCGACCTCGATCTCTCGGTCGTGGACGAAGAGGCTGACTTTTTGTTCGTCTGGTACAACGGCTCGATCGCGAGCGATGTCGCCGACGGCGGCGCGATCTTCACGGCCAAGATGGGACTGCGCCCCAATCCGCTGCGCGGCGGTGAGCCGATGACGCTCTCGTTCTCGCCGATGCGCGAATCGCTGCTCTACAAGCTGGCGGCGGAGGGGGACGCAGACGGGGAGACCGCCGCGCGCGTCGATCTCTTCGGCGTCGACGGCCGGCGTCTGCGCACGCTCTGGCAGGGCGCCGCGAATGTGCTGCCCTCGGATCTGATCTGGGACGGCCGCGGCGCCACCGGCGAACGGTTGGCCAACGGCGCGTACTTCGCGGTGCTCCGCTGCGGTCCGTACGAGGTCTCTCGCTCGCTCCGTCTCATCGAGTAACGGAGTCGTGGGTTCGACCGGACCGACATGGGACCCGTCGCTCTACGCGCGCTACGCGGGTGAGCGAGCGAGGCCGTTCCTCGATCTGCTCGCCCGCGTCACGATCGAACCCCACGCCGCGGCCGATCTGGGATGCGGCCCCGGCGACATGACCCGGCTGTTGGCGGATCGGTGGCCGGACGCCGAGCTCTCCGCCGTGGACAACTCGCCGGAGATGCTCGCGAAGGCGCGCGCCGCCTTGCCGGCGCGAGTGCAGGTGATCGAGGCGGATGTCGCCGCCTGGAGTCCGCCGAGTTCGCTCGATCTGATCTTCTCGAACGCAACGCTGCATTGGGTTCCCGATCACGAGATCTTGATCCCGAGGCTCGCGTCGTTCGTGGCGCCGGGCGGCGCCCTCGCGGTGCAGATGCCCTCGAATCATGACGCGCCGAGTCATCGCGCAATTCGCGACGTCGCCGGCCGCACACGCTGGCGCGACCGGCTCGAGGGTCTGGCCGCGCCGTCCGCGCATGTTCTGCCCCTTGCGTGGTATGCGAACACTCTCGACCGGCTCGGCTTCGACGTGGACGGGTGGGAGACGACCTACCTGCATCGCCTGGTTGGCGACGATCCCGTGCTGGAGTGGGTCAAGGGGACGGCGCTGCGGCCGTTCCTCGATCGACTTTCGGAGCGACTTTCGGATCGCGTTTCGGATCGCGGCGACGCGGAGGCGTTCCTCGCCGAGTTGGGGACCGAACTCCGCGCGGCTTATCCGGTCGAGGCGGGACGCGCGCTCTTCCCATTCTCGCGGCGGTTCTTCGTCGCCACTCGCGGAGTCGCGTGACGCGAGCCACTCTCTTCGCGCTCCTCTTCGCTCTCGTCCTCGGCTTCTTCGCGGCGTTAGCCATCGAGCGCGCCGGTCCCGAACGACGCTTCGCGCCCGACTCGCCCGGCTACGTCGGTCCGGCGCGGGCGCTCCTCGCACTCGGGCGGTTCTCCGAGTCGCCGGATCGACCGGATCAACCCGAAGTCCTGCGTACACCCGGCTATCCGGTCTTCCTGGCCGCGGTCTGGTCGGTCATCGGCGTCTCGCCGCTGGCCGCGGCGTTGGCGCAGGTCGGCTTCGGACTGCTGACCATCGCGTTGGCCGCGCGCCTCAGTCGTCAACTGGGCGGTTCCGCCGCCGTGACCGCCTGGCTGCTGGCCCTCGACGCGACGCTCTTCCTCTACACGCAGAAGCTGCTCAGCGAGACACTGTTCACCTGCGCGCTGTTGGTCACGACCAGTCTCGCGCTGCGCGCAGCGCAGCGCGACTCTGCCCACACCCGGCGCGTCGACGGTCCCTTCACTCGCGGCCTCTCCGTCGGTCTCGCCGCCGCCGCGACCGCCTTCGTCCGTCCGGTCGCCTACTTCCTGGGACCGCTGCTCGGCTTCGCGCTCGTCTTCCGGCTGCCCAAGCCGAAGCGGCTACCGGTCGCACTCGGCGTGCTGCTCGGATGGGCGGCGCTCGTCGCGCCGTGGCACGCGCGCAACGTCGACGTCAACGACACCTCCGACTTCAGCGTGGTCGGCTCGATCAATCTGGCGCTCTGCCGCGCGGCCGATGTCGTCGCGTTGCGCGATGCGGTCCCGTATGAAGTCGGCCGCGCGCGGATCGTGCAGGCCGTCGGTGACACCACCGGACTCTGGCGGGGCCGCTGCGGAAGGGAGCTGCGCCGCGTCGCCATCGCCACCGCGCTCGACGAACCGCTCCTCTGGCTCCGCGCGAGCGGGCGCGAAGCGGCGCGGATGCTGCTCATCCCGGGCGAGAGTGGACTCAGCGAACTCGCGGGCTGGCGCGAACTCGGCGCCGGCCCGATCGGAGATCTGCTTCGTCTGGACTTCGCACAGTGGCGCGCGCGTTGGTGGGGAGAGGAGCGCGCGCGATTCATGCTCGTCGTCGCGCTCGGCCTGCACTGGCTCTTGCTCGCGGGGTTGGCGGGATGGGGCGGGGTCTCGGTGTGGCGGGGAACAACCCACGGTGCGAGTGGCCAACGGTCGGTCGCCGTCGCGCTCATCCTGGGGGTGATCGCGATCACGCTCGCCGTGCCGGCGTTGGCGGGATGTGAACTCTACTCGCGGTTTCGCGCGCCGATCGATCCGCTCTTGGCGGTGCTGGCGGGAGTGGGCGCGGCGCGGTTCTCGCGGCTCAGGCCGACTTCTTCTTCGTGACGCGCGGGGTCTTCCGCGCAGCCACCGTCCGCGTCGTGGTGCGCGCGGGGCGCGCCGGACGCCCAGCGCCGGGGCGCCCAGCGCCGGGGCGCGTGCGCGCCGTCTTCTTGGTCGACGGTCCCAACTCCGCGCGCGCCGCGAGCAGTCGCACGGCGGCGCCGAGATCGACCGACGAAGGCTCCTGTCCCTTCGGCAACGACGCGTTCGTCTCGCCGTCGGTCACGTACGGACCGTAGCGCCCCTCGAGGATGCTCACGTCGGCGCCCGAGGTGGGATGGGCGCCGAGCGCGACGAGAACGGTCGGCTCCGGTCGGCCGCGTCCGCGCTTCGGCTGGGCGAAGAGCGCGAGCGCTTCTTCCAAGGTGACCGTGAAGAGCGTCTCTTCGCCCTTCAGGCTGCGGCTCTCTTCGCCGCGCTTGAGGTAGGGGCCGAAGCGCCCGTTCTGCGCCGTGATCTCGCGTCCCTCGGGGTCGACTCCGACCGCACGCGGCAGCGACAACAACTGCAACGCCTCCTCGTACGTCACCGTCTGCGGCGTCATCGACTTGAAGAGCGACGCGGTGCGCGGCTTCTTCTTCGAGCCCTTCTCCACCTGCCCGACCTGCACGTACGGACCGTAGCGGCCGTCTTTCACGATGATCGGGAGACCCGACTCGGGCTCCGTGCCGACCACCTTGTCGGGCGCGTTCTGCCGCTCGATCAGTTCGATCGCCTTGGGCACCGTCATCTCGTCCGGCGCGATCTCCTCGGGGATCGAGGCGCTCTGATCCCCGCGCAAGACGTACGGCCCATAGCGGCCGACGCGCACCACGACCTCGCGCCCCTCGTCGTCGCTCCCGATCGGGATGGAGTTGACCTTCCGCGCGTCGATCTTCGGGAGGTGCTCGTCGACCAGTCGGTGCAGGCCCGGGTTGCCGTTGGGCTTGCCGTCGCCGAAGTAGAGCTGTCCCAACCAGGGGACGCGCTGCAGCTCGCCGCGGGCGATGGAGTCGAGGTCCTCCTCCATGCGCGCGGTGAACTCGTAGTCGATGAAGTCGGTGAAGTTCTCGACCAGCAGGCGCACGACGGCGAAGGCCGTCCAGGTCGGGACGAGCGCCGTCCCCTTCTTCCAGACGTAGCCGCGCCGTTGGATCGTCTCGATGATGCTGGCGAAGGTCGACGGCCGTCCGATGCCGCGCGACTCGAGCTCTTTGACCAGGCTCGCCTCGGTAAAGCGGGCGGGTGGCTGCGTCGTGTGGCCGTTCGGCGTGACCGAGAGCGCATCGATCCGTTCGCCTTCACGCACGCTAGGCAGCCGCACTTCGCGGTCGTCGAGTTCGGCGTCGGGATCGTCGCTTCCCTCGACGTAGGCGCGGAGGTAGCCGGCGAACTCGATCGTCTTGCCGGAGGCGCCGAACTGCGTCTCTGTGACGCCGCCGCCGCCGCCGCTGGCCTTCGCCTGCGCCTTCAACCGCAGCGCGACGCGCTGACCCCGCGCGTTCTCCATCTGACACGCGATGGTGCGTTTCCAGATGAGGTCGTAGATGCGGAACTCGTCGTCGTCCAGCTCCCGGCGGACATCTTCGGGCAGCCGGAAGCGTTCGCCGGCCGGTCGGATCGCCTCGTGGGCTTCCTGGGCGTTCTTGACCTTCTTCTGATAGAGGCGCGGTTGCGCCGGGAGATAAGGAGCGCCGTAGCGTTCGCGGATCTCCCCGCGCGCGGCGGCGATCGCCTGCTCCGAGAGATTGGTCGAGTCGGTTCGCATGTAGGTGATGAAACCGCGCTCGTAGAGAGCCTGCGCGATCGACATGGTGCGCGCCGAGGTGAAGCGGAATTTGCGCCCGGCCTCCTGCTGCAGCGTCGAGGTGATGAACGGCGGATAGGGCCGCTCCTCATACTCCTTGGCCGTGATCGAGGCGACGTCGAAGGGGGCGTCCTGCAACGCGTCCGCTAGCTGCCGCGCCTCCGCCTCCGACAACAGTCTGACCTTGGAGTTCTCGCCCAGCCGCCCGGTCGCCGGATCGAAGTCCTTCCCCTGCGCGACCGCGACTCCGCCGAGTGTCATCAACCGCGCCGCGAACTCGATCTCCTGCGCGCGGAACTTCCCCTCGAGGTCCCAATAGCCGGCCGAGCGGAAACTCATCCGCGCCTGTTCGCGCTCGACCACGAGGCGAGTCGCCACGCTCTGCACGCGTCCGGCCGAGAGCTTCGGCGCGATCTTCTTCCAGAGGACGGGGGAGACCTCGTAGCCGAAGAGCCGGTCGTAGATGCGCCGCGCTTCCTGCGCGTCGACTAGTTGCGTGTCGACCGCGCGCGGCGAGGCCAGCGCCGCCTCGATCGCAGACTTCGTGATCTCGTGGAAGACCATCCGCAGGACCGGGATCTTCTTCGGCGGATCGAGCACCTCGAGGAGATGCCAGGCGATCGACTCTCCTTCGCGATCTTCGTCCGTCGCCAGGTAGAGAGCCGACGCGCCCTTGAGCGCCGCCTTCAGCTTGCGGACCTGCTCGCGCTTCTTCGGCGGGATGATGTAGAGCGGCTTGAACTCGTTGTCGACGTCGACGCTCAGCCGCGCCCACGGCTCGTCTTTCTGCGCCTTCGGGATCTCCGTCGCGCTGCTCGGCAGGTCGCGGATGTGCCCGATGCTGGACTCGACGGTGTAGGCGCCACCGAGATGGCTCGCGATAGTTCGCGCCTTGGCAGGCGACTCGACGATGACAAGCGGCTTCGACATGGGCGTGTGTTTGGCAGATGCTCGGGCGGGTTGTCAAGTCAGTCGATGCGCAGACCGATCGCGCGCATCAGTTCGAGTGCGTTGCTGCGCTGCACGACACCCGGTCGCAGCCGATAGTCGAAGACCATCTTGCCGTCGGCCCACTGGTCTTCGAAGTGCACGTTGCTCGCGCGCGCGCCCAGCGGCTCGGTGACCTTGGTGAGCGCCAGATCGTGCGTCGTGATCATCCCGATCGCCCCACGCTCGACCAATTCGCGCATGACCGCTTCGACCCCGAGCGCCCGATCGTGGGAGTTGGTCCCTTGGAGGATTTCATCGACCAGGAAGAGGACGCCGAAGGCGTCTTCTTCCTGGCGCTCGGTCAAGTCCACGATCTGCTTGAGCCGCTGGATCTCCGCAAAAAACCGAGACGCCCCCTCCAACAAAGAGTCCTGCACCCGAATCGAAGCTCCGACATGCACCGGCGTGGCGCGATAGCGCCGCGCCGGAACCGGCAATCCGCACTGCGCGAGCACCACCGCCAATCCGGTCGCCCGCATCAACGTGCTCTTCCCGGACATGTTGGAGCCGGAGATGATGAGTAACGCGGGAGCCCCAGCTCCCGCGTTTCCGTCTCCCGCAATGGCGCCCCGCATCGAAACGTCGTTGGCGACCGCCCGACCTCGCGGCAGAAGCGCATGTCTGAGGCCTTCGATCTGGAGGAAGGCGCCGGACCGAGCGCCTGAGGACCGAGCGCCTGAGGACGCCGCGTCCTCAGGCCACACATCCTCATCGTGCTCCCACGCATACCCCGACAACGACAGCAGCGCCTCGAACTCACTCAGCGCATCGATCCATCCCACCACGCGCGGCCCCACACGCAGCCGCCATCCCTCGATCAAGCTGGCGAAGAAGACATCCCACGACAGCAAGAACAGCACCGGCGCGAAGAGCGCGTTGCGTCGCGATTCGAAGGCGTCGACGTGTCGACCGAGTCGCGCGACCTCGCGCGACGAAGGTCTCCCCGACTCCAGCAGCGCCCCGCCAAGTTCCCGTAGTCGCCCGCTCTGGAAACTCTCCCGCTCGAAGCGCGACAACAGCGCCGCCATCACCCCCAGCTCCCGCGCCGTCTCGAACGCCGTGGCCGAGATCCGCTTGACCAACTCGCGATACCGCCACCGCAGCAACACCTGCAGGATCGCCAGCACGGCCAGCGGCGTCAGCGTCAGGCGTCCCATGAACCAACCGACCATCGCCGTCAGCACACCCGCCGCGAGCAAGGCGAGCAGCGCCAGCGAGAGCCCGTTCGGCCGCGCGGGTCGCGCCGGATCGAGCGACCAACGCCTGAGCGCATCGAGGTGCACCTCCGCATCGATCTCCGGCCCCAGCACCGCGACGTCCTCTCGCAGATCGAGCCGGGGAGCAAGCTCACGCACCGCCTCGCGCCGCGCCTCGAGCGCCGTCGTCGCCGCCGGCTCGAGCAGCCACTGCGCCAACCGCGCCTCTCCCTCGCGCGTGCGCACCTGCGAGACCAACGCGAAGAGCGACCCCTTCCCGAAGAGGTCCAGATCGGGCGCATACGGGTGCGCGGGGTCCATGAACCGCTCGCCGTTCGATCCCGGCAGTTCGGCCCACCGATCGTCCAACCGCGCGAGCGCGCGCTCATGGTGCTCGATCGCCCGTTGCGTCCGCCTGCGCGCCACGAGCACCCGCTCATGCCAGACCCAGAGGACGAGAAGACCAACGAGCGGCAGCAACACCCAGGTCAGCGCGAACGCATGCGCATCGCACGACGCCCAGGTCATCGCCAACGCCGCGGCCACGAGCCCAGCCTTCGTGTTGCCGAGATGCATGTGGCGGCGCTCGAACGCCGCGTAAGCAGCGAGCAGTTCCTGGCGGCGGGCTTCGATCGTGAGGCGAGGAGTTGTCGTCACGCTCGAGAGGCTATCAGGTACCGGTACTTGATCTGGCCCCAGGTCGATTCATCCGTGGCCGATCCGGCGCTGGGTCTTCCACCCGTTGGCATGTCGCGCCAGCGAACGAGGCGCCAACGAAGCTCGCCGTCGACCGTGTCCTGTCGGAAGAAGAAGACCTGCAGCTCCCCGGGGACGAGCAATTCAAGAACCTCGCCCTGCCCGTTCCGCGTGAACACGCTCAGTCGCACGGCGTCGATCGTGACGACCTGGATCCCTTCGATGGTGGGGAGACTGTCGCTCGCGACCGCGGCGCGGGGCGCGGGAATGATGAAGCTCGCCAGCTCGACGCGATCCACCGTCGGATCGTTGAACATGTTTTCGGCCGAGTCGAGTTCGTCGGGCAGCGGCCAATTCGCGGGCGTGTTGCCTAGCGCGACGTCTCCCGGTGAGAACTCGAAGACGAAGTCCGGCGCGAAGAGGAGCGCGTACATCTCTGCGTCGCGCGACTCGCAGGCCAACTTCAGATTCACGAGGACGCTTCCCGGCGAGGTCAGCTCGAGATAGGGCGCGCAGAACGTCGCGGTGCAGCCGGGCGGTGTCGGGTCGTCATCGTCGCTGCAGGCGGGCAGCAGGATCGCCGTGGCGGCGAACAGCGCGAGGGCGAGAGCGCGGGCGAGAGGGAGTGCGGGGGCGGAAGTGTCGCGCCTTCCGCCGACGTGGCGGACCGCGCCGACGGGTCGTTCAGTCGAGTTCGGACGGCGAGTCGCGGTCGAGAGCATCCTTCGGTCCTCCTGTTCGTCACCCAGCCACGCTCGTCGGCTTGTGAAAAATGGTGCAACTCGTCGCGAAACGAGTTGCACCATGTTTTTTTCACAAGCCGGATTCGAGTCGCCGCCCGCCTAGTTGTAAAGGTTCTTGATCGCACCCCAGGACGACTCTTCGGTGACGGGTCCTGCGCCCGCCGATCCACCGGTCGGCTTGTCCCGCCAGCGAACGAGGCGCCAACGAGGCTCGCCGTCGACAGTGTCCTGACGGAAGAAAAAGACACACCGTTCGCCGGGCACGAGAAGCTCGAGGACTTCACCCTGCTCGTTCTCCGTGAAGACGCTCAGCCGCACGGCGTCGATCGTGACGACCTGGATCCCTTCGATGGTGGGGAGATTGTCACTCTCTACGGCAGGGCGAGGGGACGGAGTGATGAAACTCGTCATCTCGATTCGGTTGACGGACTCGTCCGCGAACATGTTTGCGGCCGATTCGAGCTCATCGGAGAGCGGCCACTCGGCAGGCGTGTTGCCCTGCGAGACATCCTCCGGCGAGAAGGTGAGTCGGGCGCGAAGCAGAGGGTATACATCTCGATGTCGCGCGACTCGTACGCAAGCTTCAGATTTCGCAGGACGTTCTCCGGCGTAGTGGGCTGGTAGAAAGGCGCGCAGAAATCGTCGGTGCATCCCGGCGGCGTCGGATCGTCATCGTCGTCGCCGCAGGCGGGCAGCAGCATCGTGGCGGCGGCCAGAAGTGCGACGGGCAGCGCGACAGGGAGCCCGAAGGTGCGCGCGAAGCTGCGCGCGAAGGTGAGATGGGTCCAGTTCGAACGGCGAGTCGCGATCGTGAGCATCCGGCGGTCCTCCTGTTTCGTTACCCGACGACGAGTGACCAAGGGTACGCGGTGCAGCGCGGTGCGACGAGGGGCTTGTGAAAAATGGTGCAACTGTTGCCGGCAATAGTCGCACCTTTTTTCACAAGCGCGCCGCGACTCGCGCCTTGCCTAGCGGAAGCGATTCTTGATCCGCGCACCCAGGTCTGCGGAGTCGTCCCTTCTCCAACGTCCCCGGGCGAGAACTCGAAAACGAACTCGGGTTCGAACCGTAGCTCGTCCTTCTCGATGTCCTGCGACTCGTAGGCCAGCTTCAGATGGTGGAGGACGTTCTCGGGAAACGTGAGCTCGAGATGTGGCGCGCAGAACGTCGCGATGCACTCGGGGGGCGTCGGCTTGTCATCATCGCTTCACGCTGGCAGCAGCAGCGACGCCCAACCTGCCGGTGCGCCAGAGATGGCGGCCGTGAACGGTGAGGCCGACCGCTTCGATTTCGACGCCCCCAGATGTCGTCGACCCCTGTGACATTACTCCGCAGCCCCCGCGCGCCCCTCGGCTAGACTCCGCGCCCATGAAGGCAATTCGTGTGCACAAGCTCGGCGGACCTGAAGTCCTGCAGTTCGAAGAGATCGCGGAACCGCAGCCGGGGCCGGGACAGGTCGCCGTGAAGGTCGAGGCGATCGGGGTCAACTTCATCGACACCTATCTGCGCAGCGGTCAGTACAAGATGGCGCTGCCGGGAACTCTGGGGCGCGAAGCGGCGGGCACAGTGATCGCGCTCGGTGAAGGTGTGGCGAACCTTCGCGTAGGCGAGCGGGTCGCGGGGGCGGACGTGCCGGCGGCGTACGCCGAGGTCGTGGTCGCTCCGGCCGATCGCTTGGTTCCGTTGCCGCCGGGCCTCGATGTCCGCCATGCGGCGGCGGTGATGCTCCAGGGGATGACAGCGCACTATCTCGCCGTCTCCACCTATCCCCTGCGCGAGGGCGAGACCTGTCTGGTCCACGCGGCGGCGGGTGGAGTGGGGCTGTCGCTCTGCCAGATCGCGCGCATGCGCGGGGCGCGAGTGATCGCGACGGTTTCGAGCGAGGAGAAAGCCGCGCGCGCGACAGAGGCCGGCGCCAACGACGTCATTCGCTATGACCAGGTCGACTTCGCGGCCGCGTTGAAGAAGCTGACGGAGGGACGCGGCGTCGACGTCGTCTATGACTCGGTCGGTCGCGACACCTTCGATCGCAGCCTGCTCTCGCTGCGTCGCCGCGGCATGTTGGTGCTCTACGGTCAGTCGAGCGGCGCCGTGCCGCCTCTCGATCCGCAACGTCTCGCCATGGCGGGTTCGGCGTTCCTCACGCGCGCAACCCTGGCCGACTACATCGCGACGCGCGAAGATCTGCTCGGCCGCGCCGCCGATCTGTTCGAGTGGATCGCCAGCGGCAAACTCAGCGTGCGCATCGGCCTCGAACTGCCGTTGGCCGACGCGGCGGAGGCGCACCGTCGACTGGAAGGCCGCCTCACGACCGGCAAGGTGCTCCTCATCCCTTGAGCGACCCCAGCGACCCCAGCGACCCCAGCGACCCCGACGTCGAACCGCCCCGCGCGTGGCGGCGCGTCTCCAGCGAAGCGGGGCCCGATCTCGCCGTCTGCCGCGTACGCCACGATTGGCTAGAGAATCCGCGCACCGGGCAGGTGATGCGGCGGCTCGTCTTGGAGACTCCCGACTGGGTGAACGTCATCGCGCGAACGGAGGAGGGGAAGTTCGTCCTCGTGCGTCAGTATCGATTCGGCGTGGAACGCGTCACGACCGAGATCCCCGGTGGCGTGATCGATCCGGGCGAGGATCACGAAACGGCCGCGCGGCGTGAGTTGCGCGAAGAGACCGGCTTCGAGGCGCGCAGTTGGACCTACCTCGGCAGCGTCGAGTCGAATCCTGCCTTCATGACGAATCGCTGCCACCACTGGCTGGCCGAAGGCGCGGTGCGCGTCGGCGAGCCGCAGCCCGATCCTGGCGAGGACATCCGCGTGATCCTGCTCGACGAGGCGGAGTTCCGCAGGCGGCTCGCGAACGGCGAGATCGCGCATGCTCTGGTCTGGACCGCCGTGGCGCGCGTGCTCGATCTCCGCGCGGCGGAGTGATGCGACGGCTCGTCGCGGGCGTCAACGGCGTCGCGGCCATCGTCTCGCTGGCGCTCGGATCGCTCTGCTCGCTCGGCTGCGCATCCCTCGATTTCCGCGACCTTCCACCCGACGGCGAGACGCGCGTTCTGCTCGTCGCCAACGGCCGCGATCTCTCTTCGATTCGACTCGCCCGCCGCTACGCCCTCGCGCGACGCATTCGCCCCACGCACGTGCTGCGACTCGCCTGTTCCAGTGACGAACAGATCGATCGCGCGAGCTACGAGCGGGAGATCCTCCGGCCGCTCGTCACGTGGTGGCTCGACTGTCCCGACTCCCTGCGACCGGACTACATCGTGCTCTCCGCCGCGATTCCGATCGGCGTGCGTGGAAGCGAGGGGCGAGAGGCGGAGCGCGCGGCGGTCGACTCGGAGCTGACGCTCCTGCCGCGCGAGGCCGGGGGGACGAAGGTCCGACGCGCGGGACGCTTTCCCAATCCGTACTTCCAAGCGGCCGATCACGCGGGATTCGCGCAGTTCGATCATCGGCGGTTCGGGATCTGTCTGGTCACGCGGCTGGCCGGATTCACGGAAGAAGAGGCAGGGGAGTTGATCGCGCGAGCGGAAGCGGCGGGGAGCACGGCAGGGAAGGCGGCGAGCGCCGCGCCGGAGTCGAGTGGACTGTTTCTCTTTGATCAACGAGCCGGAGAGGAGGAATCAGGGCAGCGGTGGTTGCGGCAGGCAGGGGAGCGCGTGAGCGCGCTGCGCGCTCACGCGCGACTGGACACCACTCCCGACTTCGTCTTTCTCGCCAGCGATCTGATGGGCTACGCAAGCTGGGGCTCGAACGACCATCGCTACCGTCGGGACTTCGCGTTCACCTGGCGGCCAGGCGCGATCGCGACGGAGTACGTGAGCAGCTCGGCCCGCACGTTGCGCGAACCTCCGCGCGACTGGCGACCGGGGAGAGACGCCGATCGCGACGCCCACTTCGGCGGCTCCCCTCAGTCGCTCGCTCTCGACCTGGTGCGCAGCGGCGCGACGGGCGTGGCGGGGCATGTCTACGAGCCGTATCTCGACGGCTGCCCTCGCCCCGACATCCTCTTCCCCGCGTATCTCTCCGGCCGGACGCTGGGCGAGAGCTACTACCTGGCGATCCCGTCGTTGAGCTGGATGAACATGGTCATCGGCGACCCGCTCTGCGCGCCGTACGCCGCGCCGTACGCCGACTAGCCGGCGAAATCCTCGATCACCTCCGCCGGCACCCAGCCGGTCACGGCGCCGGGCAGGAGCACCCGATGCCAGTCGTTGCGCTGCTCCAGAGACTCCAGGATCTGGAGCTTCTTCACCTGGCCGACGATGGTGTCGGATCCGGGCGCGGAGTAGACATCGGCCTGGTTCACCGTGATCGAGATCCAGTGCGTTCCGCTCGGCGGCGCGAAGTTCAACGTCCAGTCGTACTCCTTGTACAAGACGGTGAATCCGCTCAGATCATTGGGGTGATACCGATCGATGTAGGCCAACACCTTGTCCTTGCCGCCGAAGTCATCCGCGTACCACTCGAAGATCTTGCAGATCTGGATCTCTTTCTTCACATCGTCGGCCGTCGTGCGGTTCTGGTCATTGATGAACGTCTTCATGTTCGCGTCGAGCGTCTCCATCACGGTCGCGCCGACATAGGCGCGAGGCAACAGCGGCGGACAAGAGAGCGCGCCGCAGACGAAGCCGACGTGCACAAGCGGCTCCTTGTACTTCGGCCGCACGATCTCGTTCTCGATCTGATCGAGCGAGATCATGCCGGTCTTCGAAGGGACGATCAGCTCCTTGAAGAGGGCGAAATCGTTTCGCGAGACGGCATAGTCGCGGTCCATCCGCTCCGCCACCGCCTTCAGGACCGCGGCGTTGTAGACGTTGATCCAGTAGGCGAGCGCCTCCGGCTTCGAGAGCGACGAAGCGTCGATCTCCGCCATGGCGTTCAGATAGCCGGCGAGATCGCCCATGTGGCTCCGGCGGAGATTCAAATAGTCGACCCGCTGATCGCGGACATTGGCGGCGAGCAAGCGGTCGAAGGCGGAGTGGTCAGCCGCGGTGCTCTCGAGGGTCAGCGCGAGAATCCGCTCGGTGGGGAGATCGGCCCCGCGCGCGGTCGGCGCGAGAACGCAGCAGACGAGGGCGGCGAGCGCGGCGAGCGTGGGGACAAGGCCCACAGCGAAGCGTGACAGCAGTCGAATCATGTTCAAGACTCCTCTCGATGCGGCTGGAGACCGGGGCCTCGGCGTAAGGTCTCCAAGAACGTACCAGCGAGTCGCGATCCGGTCACCCCGGCGGCTGTGGGGGGGCGCCCCCGACCGCCTGGACCGCCTGGAGCGCCTGGAGCGCCGGCCGGAATCCCGGGCGAAGTCGGAGTGCCTCGCGCCAGCGAGCGATCGCTTCGTCGCGACGACCGGCGCGGGCGAGGGCGATTCCGAGGTCGCTCTGGATCCTCGGGTCCAGCGGATCGGCAGCGGCGGCTCGCAGCAGCGTCGCGAGCGCCAAGTCGTCGCGCCCGAGTCTGGCCTGCACGATTCCGAGGTTGTAGAGCGACGTGGCGCGAGGGTTCAGCTCGACGGCGCGCGTGTAGGCGTCTCTGCCTGCTTCGAGTCGACCGAGTTTGACCAGCGTCGCGCCGAGGTTATTCCAAGGCTCGGGGTCGTCCGGCGTCAGTCGTGTTGCTCGCTCATAGGCCAGCAACGCATCCGCGAGCCTTCCCGACTGCGCATAGCGAACGCCGACCTGGAACGCATCGAACGCCTCGGTCGCGCGCGCATCCGGTCCCGGCAGCAACCAGAGTCCTGCCGCCAGGATCGCCGACGCACCGATCGCCATCCCCACACGCTTGCGCCGCGGGGCGTCCGCTCGCGCACGCCACAGTCGAGCCAGCGAGTGCACTCCGAGACCCGCCAGCAGCCAGAACCCCGGCAACACCGGCAGCCGGTACCGGCCGGTCGAGAAGAACACGAGCGAGCTGGTCAATCCGATCGCGACCACGATCAGAGCCGGAACGAGGCGCTCCCGCTCGTCTCGTCCCGCGAGCCAAAGGCCGAGCAGGCTGAGCGGCGCGAGCCAACCGAAACCGACGAACGCGGCGCGCAACGGCCAATGATCACGGGCGAGCATCCCGAAATGATCGATCTGCGGCGGCTCGTCGGGACGGAAGAACAGGGCGAGTTTGGCGGCGACGTTCGTGAGCGCGCGACCCGGCGAGGTGCGCACGAAGTCGAGGGCGCGGTCTCGCCAGAGCCGGTCTGCTTGTGCGAGCGAGAGATCCCGTCCCGCCAAGATCGACGCCGAACGCCGCGCCGTCGGATCTTGTTCTAGATCGATCTCGCGCGGCGCCGCGTACCCACCGCGCGCCGTCGCGTTGTTGCCGACGTAGAGATTGAGGCCCGAGTTCAGCGTGAAGAGCTGGAGCGACCCGGTCGTCCTCGTCTGATGGATCGCCACCGGAGCGAACGCCAACGCCAGCGCGAGAGCTCCGGCCGCGATTTCGCGCGTGGGCGCCTGAGTGACGGACGGTTTCGTCGTCCGCCAGGTGAAGAGCGTCGCGCCCCACGCCGCCACCGGCAGGAGCAGGAACGTCCCGCGACTGATGGCGAGGCCGCCGCAGACCAATCCGAAGCAGACTCCGCGGAGAGTCGACCGTAGCGACGGCGGGCCCGGCCAGGTCGCGAGCGCGGCGGTGACCAGGAAGATCATCGTGTTCTCACCCAGGAGATGCGCCTCCATCGCGAGCGCCGGTCCGGAGAGCGCGGCGAGGAGGGTCGCCCACCGCGCGGGGCCCGGCCCGAGCCACCGACGCGCGGCCAGGTAGAGCAGCGCCAACGCGCCGAGTCCCAGCAGACTCTGCGCCACGTGCGCGGCGAACACCGACGGTCCGGTCAGCGCGAAGAGCCCGCCGAGCAGCGTCGGGTAGAGCGGATTGAAGTGGAACGGCTCGGCCGGCCAGCCCTCCCCGCGCGCGAGAGCCGCGGCCTGGTCCAAGTAGTAGCGCGCATCGAGCAGCGGGACGCCGATGCGGACATCCGACGGGAGATCGACCCAGCAGGCGACGCGAAGGGCAACCGCGGCGACGATCGCCGCGACCAGCGGCCAGTCGACGACAGTCAGTTTCGGAACGCTGCGGGCGCGTGGCGATGGACGCACGAACTCCTCCCGGGCCGGGACCGTAACACTCCACGCAACTCAGCGGCAGGCGATCACGTACGAACCGGCGCGGACGCGGGCCACTTCCTCCTCTGCGCGATCCCACTCCCCCCGGAGATCGCGCGCGCGGCCCGCGTCCGTGCTACCGTCTTCCGCGCACCGTCGCGACAGCGTCCCCTCTCAGAGCCGAGCACCCAGCCGACGCTATGCCCCAACGCTTCACTCCAGCTCGCCTCGAGCGGCTGATCGATCTTCTGCGCGGCGTGCGCGACCAGGCGCTGACGCTCGAGTCCTCCTTGGCCGAGGAGTTGGCTGCGGTGCGCCCTGAGCATCAGTCGAGCGCGCGCAATCTCATCCACTTCCTCGGGCTGCGTGAGCATGATCTCCGGGATCTCCGGCGGGAGCTGAGCGCGCTGGGACTTTCGGCCCTCGAGCACTCCGAGTCGCATGCGCTCGCGAGCATCGACGCCGCGTTGGCCGCGCTGCATCGACTGGCCGAGCGGCCGATGGCGCGCGCCGCGCGGGAGATCCCTCCGGTCGACTTCTTCACCGGACCGGAGCGACTCGCGCTCCGGACCGACGAACTGCTCGGACCCGCCTCGGCGGAGCGGCCGACCCGCATCATCGTCACGATGCCGAGCGAAGCCGCGCACGACTACGCGCTCGTGCGGGATCTGATGCGCGCGGGCATGACCGTCATGCGCATCAACGGCGCGCACGACGACCGCGCCGCCTGGGAGCAGATGACCGAAAACCTGCGGCGGGCGCGCGTCGAGCTGGGCGTGTCCTGTCGGGTGCTGTTCGACCTGGCCGGGCCCAAGTTGCGCACGGGCGAGGTGACGACCGGCCCGGGAATCGTCCGCTTCTCGCCGCAACGCGATCCTCGCGGCGAGGTGCTCTGGCCCGCGCTCCTCTGGCTCACGCCGCGGGATCTCCCGGAGAGCGCGCGAGAGGAGATGGTCGTGCTGCCATTGGAGTTCGCGTTCCTGCAGAAGGTGCGAGCGGGAGATGCTCTGGAGGTCGCGGATCGACGCGGCGGCGTGCGGCGCGTGCAGGTGCTGGCGCAGGTCGGACGGTCGTTCCGCGCCGAGGCGCGGCGGACCGGATACGTGGCGGAGGGAGCGCGCGTGCGGCTGTGGCGCGAAGGCCGTCTCGTCGCGCAGACCGCGGTGGACGCGCTCCCGCCGATCGAGCAGGTCATCGTCGTGCGCGCGGGGGAGACGCTCGTCCTGACGCGAGAGGATATCCGCGGCGCGCCTGCCTTGCGCACGACCGGCGGCGCGGTCGTCGTTCCGGCGCACCTCCCGTGCACGCTGCCCGAGGTCTTCACGCAGGTCCGTCCCGGCCAACGAATCTTCTTCGACGACGGCAAGACGGCGGGTGAGATCGCGCGCGCCGAGGTCGATCGCATCGAGATCAAGATCACGCGCACGCGGCCCCTCGGCGCCCGCCTGCGCCCCGATCTCGGAATCAACCTGCCCGACACCGATCTCTCGCTCGCGCCGCTGACCGACAAGGACCTCAGGGATCTCGCGTTCGCCGCACGGCAAGCCGATCTCGTCGGCCTCTCCTTCGTGCGTCGGCCCGACGATGTCGCCCGACTCGGTCAGGAGCTGGCCGCGCGTCAGGCCGCGCACGTCGGCATCCTGCTCAAGATCGAGACCGCGGCCGGCTTCGAGAATCTGCCGCGCCTCCTCCTGGCCGGTCTGTGCGTCCGTTCGATCGGCGTGATGGTCGCGCGCGGCGATCTCGGCGTCGAACTCGGCTTCGAGCGGCTGGCCGAGGTGCAGGACGAGATCCTCTCGTTGGCCGAAGCGGCGCACGTGCCGGTCGTCTGGGCGACGCAGGTGCTCGAGTCGCTCGCCAAGAAGGGGCGCCCCTCCCGCGCGGAGGTGACCGACGCCGCGACGAGCGCGCGCGCCGAGGCGGTCTTGCTGAACAAGGGGCCGCACATCGTCGAAGCGGTCGGCTTCCTCGACAACGTGCTACGGCGGACGCGGCTGCAGCAAGAGAAGAAGCGATCGACGTTGCGGCGCTTGGCTGTGTCCGAAGTGCGTTAGACCTCAGCCCAGGTCGAGCCGCAGGACGCCGCCGTCGTAGACCGCTCTCGTTCCCACCCGTCGCAAGAACGGCGGGACGACGTGCGGGGCGCGGGTCTCGGCGTCGAGGAGATGCAGCACCGCGGTTCCGCGCAGCGTCAGCGCATCCGAGAGAAGCTGGCGATGACACCCCGCCGGATTCGCCTCGGCGCACATGGCCGCGGTCGGCGCGAGTGTCGCCCACTCCTGCAGCTCGAGCAGTGCGCCGAGGAACTCGGCGCATTCCATGTGATCGGCATATCCACGGAAGGCGTCTTCGGACAGCGCGACGTGCGGCGAGTCGGGGCGCGGGGTGCGCATGCCGCCGAGCGCTTCGAAGTGGCGATAGGCGATGCCCTCATCCTCGAGCGCGAGCGAGAGGGCGGTGCGATCGAAGTGAGGGTGGCGGCGGCTGGCGGGATAGCGGCGGATGTCGGCGAGTTGGGAGATGGAGTGGGCGCGGAGGAGGGCGAGGAAGGACTCGAAGGGGTGGGTGGAGTGGCCGCAGGTGGAGATCATCTGGACTCGGCTCCAAGGTTGGTCTGGGAGGGTGATTCTGTTGGAGGAGGCGGCGGAGCTGCTCCGCCGCTACTGAAAAAGACGGCCGTCAACGCGGGGAGGTGGATCGAGAGGCTGAAGGGGCGGCCGTGCACGGAGATCTCGCGGGCCTCGCGGCCGCCTTCGTTACCGAGGCCGCTGCCGCCGTACTCGACGGCGTTGCTGTTGAGCAGTTCGGTCCACCATCCGCCGGACGGGACCCCGACCTCGTAGTTGAACCGCGTGACCCCAGAGAAGTTGAGCGCGATGAGGATGGTCGGATCCGCCTCGCGGCCGAGGCGGAGCAACGTGAGCGCGTTCTGCTCGGGGTCGTTGCAGTCGACCCACTCGAAGCCGGCGTGCGACTCGTCGCGCACGTGCATCGCCGGCTCCGTCGTGTAGAGACGATTGAGGTCGGCCAGCCATCGCCGTACGCCGGCGTGCGCCGGCTGTTGCAGGAGCTCCCAATCGAGCTGGCTGTCGTGGTTCCACTCCCGGCGCTGACCGAACTCACACCCCATGAAGAGCATCTTTCGTCCGGGCTGCGCGATCTGATACGCGAACAAGAGTCGCAGGTTGGCGAACTTCTCGCTGTCGTCGCCCGGCATTTTCTCCAGGAGCGAGTACTTCCCGTGGACGGTCTCGTCGTGCGACAGCGCGAGCACGAACTTCTCGCTCTGTGCATACATCGTGCGAAAAGTGAGCTCGTTGTGATGGAACCGGCGGTGGATCGGCCGCCGCGCCATGTAGCGCAACGTGTCGTGCATCCAACCCATGTCCCACTTGTGGTCGAAGCCGAGTCCGCCCAGATGCACCGGCCGCGTCACCATCGGCCAGGAGGTCGACTCCTCCGCGATGTTGCGCACGTGGGGATGCCGCTCGGCGATCGCCTGGTTGAGCTGTTGGATGAAGCGGATGGCCGAGAGGTTCTCGCGCCCGCCGAACTCGTTCGGCGTCCACTCCCCTTCTTTGCGCGAGTAGTCGAGGTAGAGCATCGAGGCGACGGCGTCCACCCGGAGTCCGTCGGCGTGATACTGCTCCAGCCAGAAGAGCGCGTTCGAGATGAGGAAGCTGCGCACCTCGGGCCGGCCGTAGTTGAAGATCAGGCTCTTCCAATCGGGATGGAATCCCTTGCGCGGATCGGCGTGCTCGAAGAGGTAGGTGCCGTCAAAGAAGCCGAGGGCGTGCGGGTCGTCCGGAAAGTGCGACGGGACCCAATCGAGGATCACACCCACTCCCGCCTGGTGCAGCGTGTCGATCATGGCCATGCAATCCTGCGGACGGCCCTGTCGACTGGTCGGCGCGAAGTAGCCGGTGATCTGATAGCCCCACGAACCGATGAACGGATGCTCCATCACCGGCATCAACTGCACATGCGTGAAGCCGGTCTCCTTGGCGTAGTGCGCGAGTCCCGGGGCCAGCTCGCGGTAGCGCAGAGAGCGGTTCTCCTCTTGGGGGACGCGCCGCCAGGAGCCGGCATGCACCTCGTAGATCGAGAGCGGTTCACTCGCGCGGTCTCGACCGTCGCGCGCCTCGATCCAGGCGGCGTCGCGCCAGGCGTAGTCCAGGTCCCAGACGATCGAGCTGTTGTCCGGGGGTTGAGCGTGGGTGAAGGCGAAGGGGTCGGCCTTCTCGACGGTGTATCCGCGGATCATCGACACGATGCGGTAGCGGTAGTGCGCGCCGCGGGCGACGCCGGGGATGAACCCCTCCCAGATGCCGGCGCGGGGGCGAAGCGGATGCGCGGTGGGATCCCAGGCGTTCCACCCGCCGATGACATGGACCGACTTGGCGGCGGGCGCCCAGACGGCGAAGTAGACCCCAGGGACTCCGCCGACGGTCACCAGGTGCGAGCCGAGCTTCTCCCAGAGCCGGTAGTGGGTGCCTTCGTGGAAGAGGTAGAGGTCGGCCTCGGTCAGGAGGGAGAAGGTCTCGGGAGACGGGGCAGGGGGCGTTGGCGGCGTCGCTGGAGGCGTCGGTGCGGACTTCGGGGCGCCTGCCGCCGCCGAACTTCGTTCGGCGGGGAGACGCCGCGACGCATCGTCCTTCATGGCGCACCTCCTTGTCGGGCCGTCAGTTCGCTCTCCGGGCCGGTGCAGTCTAACACCCTGGGAGAGATCGGACCGAACCTGGGAGCTGGGGCGCCGTACAGTCGTCCGAGTCGAATCAGAAGCCGGGGAGCCCTCGATTGCGAACGGACGAAGAACTCTTCGATCTGTGCAGGCAGCGTGACGCGCGCGCCTGGGAGCTGATCGTCGAGCGGTATCAGAGCAAGATCCTCAATCTCTCGTACCAGTTCTGCGGCAACAAAGACGAGGCGCGCGACCTGGCGCAAGACGTCTTCATCCGGCTCTACCAGACGATCGACCACTATGAGAGCGGACGCACCTTCAAGACCTGGCTCTACAGCATGGCGCGCAACCTCTGCATCGATCACTACCGTCGTCGCAAGAAGGACCGCCGCGTGGTCGACACGCCGGTCGATGAGTTCCGGGATCTGGAGGGAGGCGGCGAGTCCCAAGACCGCACGCTGGCCAAGCGAGAGCGGAGCGATCTGCTGCACAAGGCCCTCGATACGCTCGGAACGATCAGCCGCGAGGCGATCGTCATGAAAGATTTCCAAGACCTCTCACTGGAGGAGATCGCCCGGACCCTCGAAGTCCCGGTCGGCACCGTGAAATCGCGTATCTCGCGCGCCCGGGTCGAACTGGGCAAGGCGATCCTCCGCTCCGAGAGAACGGTGCAGTCATGAGTCCGATGAATCCCAGTCCCATGAATCCCAGTCCCATGAATCAGCCGCCGATGAACTGCGATCTCTTCCGCCGCTCGCTCCGAGCCTACCTGCGCGGCGACATCCCCGAGCCGGCCTTCGGCGTCATGGTCGAGCACGAAGCCGAGTGCGACGAGTGCCGCCGCGTCGTGACGGAGATGACGGCCGAAGTCGACCACGTGGGAGAACTCTCTTTCGCGGCGGTGGCGGCGGCGGAGACATCGGAGTCGGATCTGCGCGGAACGGACTCCCGCGCGAGCGATCCGCAGCGACTCGACCTCGGATCGCTCCTCGGGCTCACCACCGGCGCCGATTGCGCCTACGTCGAACAACGGCTGGGCGAGGCGCCCGAGGAGCCACTGACGAAGGATCTCCTCCGTCTCGTCGACACGCATCTCGAGGCCTGTCCTTCCTGCCGCCAACTGCGCGACGTCCTGGAAGACCTCCCGCGTTGGTACGCGACGTTGCCGGTCTTGCGGGCCGACCGCGCGTTCAAGGCCGAGGTGTTGCGACGGACGCTCGGCCCCGAGCCAGGTTTCTGGGATGTGCTCCGCGCTCTCTGGCGCCGTCCGGAAGCGGTCTGGGAGGCGGCGGTGGCTTGCGCGCTCGTCACCTTCATCCTCTTCGGGAGCGCGGTGGGACGCCGCGCGGCCGAATCCGAGCTGCCCAACCGCGCCAGCTTGCAGGGCGTCGGTTCGGCCGTCGGTTCGGCCGTCGTGCGGGGGATCGACGACGGCGCCTCGCGCGCCGGCCGCGTCGCGCGCGCGCCTTATACACTCGTGCGCGACGGCTTCGACGGACTGCACGGGTTCTCCTCGCACGCGTCTTCTTGGATGGAACGCGTCGTCACCAACTTCCGTACCGGCGATTATGAAGAGTTGTTGAACGATCTTCGCGTCGTGCTCGAACCGATCGGACTCTATCCAGATCCAGCGGTCCGGACCGCAGATCCAGCGACCGAGACGGCGGTCGATCCGGCGCCGAGCGACGCGAAGACCGAGACGCCGCGAGAGGATGGGACTCAGTGAATACACATACTGTGAATACGCAACCGATGAGTACACAAGAAGCGAACGCGCAAGCGTTCGAGGCGCGAACCATGAATACACAGGCCGTGACCGGATCCGTCCCCGCGGGTGTGAAAGGAGTACAGATGAACGTCGACTCGCGGAAGTCCCCGTTCCTGGCCGGTTTCCTCTCGATGTTCCCGGGCCTCGGCCAGGTCTACGTCGGCTATTACATCCACGGCTTCGTCGTGATGCTCATCTTCGCCTCGACCATCGCCGTGACGTCGACCGGCGGTGCGCCCGGACTCGAGCCGCTCCTCGGCATCTTTCTGGCGTTCTTCTGGTTCTTCAACATCATCGACGCCTCCCGCAAGGCGAGCGCCTACAACCGCTCGGCCCTGGGCGAGAGGGACACCGTCGTCCTGACCGACAGCCCCTTGGTCGGAGGCGCCATCCTCCTCGGACTCGGCATCCTCCTCACCCTGCGCGTTACCTTCGACGTCGACTTCGAGTTCTTGGAGAACATCTGGCCGCTCGGTCTCGTCCTGGGCGGCGGCTACCTCATCTGGCGCTACCGTCGCACGCAGCGCGAACTGCAGTCGAATCGCACGAACGACACCTGGAGTGCGCCGCCACCGCCGCCGTCGATGCCGATGGCGACGCCGATGTCGTCGCCGATGTCGTCGCCGATGTCGCCCTCCGCTTCGATGCCACCATCGCCGTCCTCTTCTGCGCCCGGTACCTCCACACGCGAGATCGAGGCGCGGCCGTTCGAGTAGTTGCCTGGCGGCGACGGACAGTTCGCGACAGACATGAGCAGACACGGACGCCACGAACGAGACGAACGAGACAAACGGAGCGCGCCGGCGATCATCACGTCGGCGCGCTTCGTCTGTTCGGAGTCCGAGCTACTCCCAAACGCCTCGGGGTGGGCCATTGTCCGGCTCGGCGCTTGTGAAAAATGGTGCGACTATTGCCGGCAACAGTTGCACCATTTTTCACAAGGCGTCGCGATGCTGAGATCAGCGCAAGAGCACGGCGCGCGCTGCGACTCGGTCCGGACCGAGTTCGGCCTGGATGAAGTAGACCCCGGAGGCCACCAGCCCGCCCCCCGCGTCGCGTCCGTCCCAGTCCAGCTGGTGGACGCCCCCACTCCTGAACTCATCGCGCCACTCGTGGACCAATCGACCCGACGGCGAGAAGAACCGCACCGGCGGGCGCCCGCCGGGCGCCCGCCGGGCGTCGGCACGTCGAGCCGGAACCGCACTGCGCCACGGCCGGGTGACGACAGCGAGGTGAGTTGGAATCGCCTCGGAACCGGCCCGCTTCCCACGCCATCGCCATCGCCATCGCCCTCGCCATCGCCCACACTCACGGCCGGCCCGAAGATCGATTCGCCGCTCGGACCCTCGAAGCCGACCGCATAGGCGTACGAACCGCCCGCGTCGACATCGTGATCGATGGTCACCTGTGGCCCGCCTGAGCCTTCTCGCTCGGCGACGACGTTGTAGCCAACGGGAGGCGGCGGAATCACGTCCCCCTCGAAATTCGCCCGATAGAGCCGCGCGTGTGCCCCATCACTCGGCGCCTGCCACTCGATGCGGATCGCGCCGTCGTCCCGGGATACGTTGGGCGCTGCGGGCAAAGCGGGCGCCAGCGTGTCGAAGAGCAACCGGAAGTGAGCGTCGTACGGCAATGCGACGGTCCCGTCGCTCCCCGCGGCCGGGGCGCCACGACGAGCGGTCCGATCCGCGAGGACGAACTCTCGCGGTGAACTCGGAGCACCCGTCGCAGCGAGGCGCTGCCCGTAGACAGTGCGAGACGGAGTCTCGGCCCAATCGACGATGTAGGCCGCGCCGTTCCAGACTCCGAGCGGAGCGATGTGCGTTCCCGCAAGCGTGCTCACCTGCGTAGGCGCCCCGAGCAGATGTCCTGCCGCGCTCAACCGGACCGCACGGATCGACGACCAGATCGCCGACACCGACTCCGACTCCGACTCGACCGCCAACGCTGCCGAGAATGCTGACGATCCGGCCGTCGATCGCGCAGTGCCGTCGATGGGAATCTCGCGGTACACGCACAAGAATCCGCCGGGACCGCGAATCAGATTCGGGGCCGTCTGCTCTCCGTCCCCGAGCGTCAGCACACGCCCGGTCTCGAACTCCGGCCCCGCGTAGCTCGGCGACCACGTCACCAGTCGCCACCGTCCATCGAAGCGCTGCATCCAAACGACGAGCGGACTCTCGCCCGCCCAACCGAGCGTCGGAGCGGCGATGCCGTCGGCGGATTCGAACGACCACTGTTGGATCGGCTCGGTGGCGCGGGTGTCTTCGTGTCGGACATGGACGGTGGGCTTGCCGATCAACGAGTCGGGTGGAGTCACTCCATACGTCACGAAGAAGCGTGAGTCGCGCGCTTCGAAGTCGAATCCGTTGCAGCTCCACCAGGGGAATTCATGCGCGTCCGCGATCTCCCACGTGCGCCAGAAAAACGGGTGGCCATTTCCGTCCACGCGCGCCAGATCGAGAAGCAACCTGTGACCGGTGAACCAATTCGATTCGCGATACTCCGATCGGAGCATCAGGAGACTCGGCAGGTCCGCCCAGAGCCGCCCGCGCGAACCGATCCCGTCGCTGCTGCGGCAAGGGTCGTCGCTCACCGCGCGCGTCGGAAACCGCACCGTCTCGCCGGTGGCTCCGCCGTTCGCGTCGAACGGTGTGACGTGCAGGTACTCGCTCGAACGCGCGTCCAAGCAGAGCGACCGGAACCCGTCGGGCGCAGGAAAGAAGTGCGCGACGATCGGCTGGCCGACGCCATTGAGCAGAGTCGCCTCTGGCGGGGGGATGTCGCCGATCCGAGGGAGCGGCGTCAGAGTCACACGCGGCTCGGCCGGCGGATAGTAGCCGCCTTGATCGTCACGCGCGACCGGCTGACAGATCCCGTCGGCCGTGAACGCCGCAAACGATTCCCCCAGCCATTCGCAGTCGAGGCCGGCGGCCCTCGCTCCTCCGCTGCAGTCCGGGGACACAGCGCCGATCTCCAAGGGAACGATGCTCTCCTCGACGCCGCGCCGGATGCGGAGAGCGATCGCGGAGTATCCGTCGCTACAGACGATGGCCCCGACGCCGTCTCGCAGCGCACACGCCGCCCCGCCTTCTGCGCTCACTGGGAGAGCCATCGATTGGAGGTCGACGGCGCCCGATGCGTCGATCCAAGCGACGGCCAATCAACTGGACGGCCGGGTCGGCCAGGCGAGCAGCGCGGTCTCGCCATCGCTGGCCAGCCCGATGACGTCTTCGACGAAGCTCTGCGCGACATCGAGGTGCGAACCGATCAACGCTCCGTCGTCGTCGAGCCGCGAGACCCGGATCATGCCGGTCACGCTCCTCCACGCAACCCAACGTCCATCGTGAGAGAGTGCGCAGGCGCGAGTCGGATGCACTCCGGCCACGACCAGGTCCGCTCCCGCGCGCCGAAGCTGTGGATCGATTCGAGCGACGCGCAGCGTACTCTCCATTGCCGTCCACGCGACGACGTGCACAGAGCCCTTCCACCCGATGCGCGCAGCCCCGGCCTCCTCCCACGAGTCTTTCCGGAGGATGATCTCCCGGGTGGAGTCGGGATCGTCCAACCAGTACGAGCGAACGGCGACCTCACGCGGCCTGCCGTCGTCGCCCCGACCCATCGCGACTTTCCAACTCGTCCCATCGAAGTCCGAGACCTGGAGGTTGTGGAGGCTTCACTCGTACTCGGCGGCTGTGTCCAACTGGAGTATCCCGCCGACCAACTCGCCCTCCGGGGTCAGACGACGCGCGAACAGGAGCGAGTTCTTCTGCCCGGTGAACGTCGCGAGAGCGCCCTCGTCGTCGAAGCCGACGGAGACATCCGGGCGGCCCGCATTGTCCCGATCCGGATACTCGAACCCACTCTCGATCAGAATCGGATCTGAGACTTCGATCACCTGGCCCAATGCGATGGATGGAATCGCGGCGAGGCACGCAGCCAAGCACGCAGCCAAGCACGCAGCCAAGCACGCAACCAAGCGCGCGCCGGCGAGCATCGAAGCGAAGAGGCGACGGGTCCCGCGGATCATGGAAACCTCCGCGCCAAGTAGGATTTGCGCGCGAAGAGCATACCTCCCCCTGGCCGCTGACGTTTCTCGCGTCGTGCGTCAGCGCCCTCGCCCCAACCTCGACGCCAAGAACTCGATCGCCGCGCTGTCGGTGGCGGCGCCCAATGGACCATGCCCGGCGCCTGCGACGATGCGAAACTCACGCGCGAAGGAGCGAACACGTTTCGAAACGCGTCGGGTACCACCACGAAACGGTTGATCGTAGTCGAGTAGTTCGCGTCACAAATCTCCGTCTCGGCTGCTCCTTCTCTCGGACCCACCACACACCTTGTCCAGAGGAGGCGATGATGAAGACAAAACTCAGGATAGCGTTAGCAACAGGTTTGGCCGCGGCCGCGGTGACGGCGATGACCGGCTGCAGCGACAACTCCATGAGTCCCGGCGACGCGTTCCGCGGCATGAGCGCGACGAAGAGTAGTCAGACAATTTCCGTCGCGGGGGACGACGGATGCGGCGATCTGCCGACGGCGCCCGACAGCGTGCGCGTCGACTTGATCGATCCCGTGTTCTCCGACCCGATCGACGCCGACAATCCACTGTTCCCCGTCGGGGAGCTCGACCGCGCGATCCTGCTGGGTCTGGCGGATGGGGAGCCGTTCCGGACGGAAACCACGCGCATGCCGGGAACGAAGACGATCTACATCGACGGCAAGCCGGTCGAGACGATCATCTCGCAGTACGTCGCTTGGCAGGACCGCAGGATCCACGAGGTCGCCATCGATTGGTACGGGCAGGACGATGAAGGGAACGTCTATTACTTCGGCGAGGACGTGTTCAACTACGAGGACGGCGTCGTCGTCGACACGCACGGCACCTGGATCGCGGGGGACGAGTTTCCCGTCGCGATGATCATGCCCGCGGATCCGCAAGTCGGCGACGTGTGGCGTCCGGAGAATGCCTGCCCCATGGTCTTCGAAGAGGTCACCGCACTGGAGACAGATGTAACGGTGGACGGGCCGCGTGGGCCGGTCGCCGGCGCCTTGCTCGTGAGAGAGCTCCACCTGGACGGCGTGTTCGAGAACAAGACGTTTGCTCCGGGCTACGGCGAGTTGTCCGCCGGTTCGGTGGAGAGCGGCAACCTAGAAGCGCTCGCGGTGGCTGTCCCGACCGACTTCCTCGGAGGGAAGGAACCGGAGGATCTCGAGGATGTCTCCGACGGCGCGGAGGAGATCTTCCGCGTCGCGCGCAACGGGAGCTGGCGACGGATCAAGACACTCTTCCGAGAATTGGAAGAGGATTGGGAAGACTACGAGGCGACGGGAGTTCCTCCGCTCCTCGCCGCTCAGATGAACGAAGCGATCGGTGAACTCAGCGACGCGATCGTCGAGCGTGACCGGGCGGAGACGCGACAGGGCGCGGTGGACGTCGCGCTCGCCAGTGTCGACTTCGAGCTGCGTTACGACGAGCGGTCCGAGATCGACCTCGATCTCATCGAAGTCTGGACCATGCAGCTCAGGATCGACGTGGCGGCGCACGATGTCGGAGGCATCCGCAGCGATCTCGAGACGATCCGCGTGATCCGTGATCGCCTCGAACCGGGATTCGCGTCCAGGATCGACGGCGATTTGAGCGCACTCCGCTCCGCGGCGCAGGCGGGAGATGAAGGGGCGCTTGCGACGGTCACTGCGAGTCTCCACGAGGCAGTCGTGGCGCTAGGCCTGAGCGCTACGCGGTAGTCCGCCGCGTTCTCGGTCAGTGCGTCCAGACGAACTGGACGGAACCGGTTCGCCCGGGCGGTTCGAGTGTCCGCGCCATGTAGACACCCGAGCCGACCTGGGCGCCGAGGTCCGAGCGTCCGTCCCAGATCGCCTCGCCACCTTGACCCAACATCAGGCGCCGCACGCGCCGCCTACGATCGCAACCTGTCCACGGGCGCCAGATGAGCAGCGAGGAATTGGATCGCCGCGTTGTCGGTGGCCTCGCCCAGAGCGCCGTGTCCGGCGCCCGCAACGAAGCGGAGCACGTGCGGGACCCCAACCTCGGCCAAGGCGCCGGCCAGCAATTGACTGCAGGCCCGCGGGACCGACGTGTCGCCCTCGCCATGCGCGATGAACCCGGGCGGGTCGCCCGCTTCCACGTGGACGATCGGATCAGCGTCGGTGATGCGGTCGACCAACGTCGGATAGGGGTCGGTTGGATCGAACTGATGCGCGCGGATGTCGCCCACGCCCTGGCCGGGAGCCGACCAGCCCACCAAACGCGACTCCGGTGATCCAGGCGCATCATGGTCGATGCCGCTCCCGGGCGGGGTCGTGACCAACAGGTTCATGTGCAAGAGGTCGGTCGGCCCGAAATAGTCGGCAAATACCTGGATTGCGCTCGATCGGTCGAGATTGCCGCCGACGTTCCCCTCCAGTTGATCGTTCGAATCCGAGAGCGCGAGCAGAGCGGAGAGGTGTCCGCCGGCGGATGGGCCCCAGGCGCCGAAGCGCGTCACATCGAGGCCGTAGGTCGCAGCGTTGGCGCGCAGCCACCGAACGGCGCCTTTCACATCGTGGATCTGCGCGGGAAAGATGACCGACTCGCCGCCGTACTGACCCGCCTGGCTCGTCAAGCGGTAGTCGATGCTCGCCACGGCGATGCCTCGTTCCGTCACCAGGCGCATCGCGATCCCTGGGATGGGGAGCCGCGAGCCGCTGGACCAGCCGCCGCCGTGAATCCACAAGACGCACGGGACCGGCTGCTCCGGGGTCGCTCCGATCGGAACTCGCAACGCCAACTGGAGCGGCTGGCCACCGACCAACGCGAAGGTGAGGTTGTCGTGGCTCTCGTACGGCTGGGCGAGCACACACACCGGAAGACGGAGCGCCATCGTCAAGAGAAGCGAGAGGCATCCAGAATGCGCAATCGAGCTGTTCCTCCCTGTTCAACCGCGGGACCGATCGCCCGCGTTCGAGTGGCCGCGCCTGAAGGTCAGGATCGAGGCGACTCGAGTAGACCATGCGTGGCTCTGTATCGGCAATCGGGGGCAGCTCGAGCCGAACGGAACATTGACGAGAACCAGACCTGCGCTCACGGCAGGCGCGGTGCAGCCTCTCCTCCGTCGTCGGGAGCCAATCGGAGCTCGCGCAGGGAGACCAAGAGAGAGGAGGCATCGATGAGTCGATTCGAGCACCGATCGCGCCGCGGCGTGTCAGGAGCGTGCGTCCTGGTGTTGGCGCCGGCGGTCGCGAGCGGGTACTTCGGCGGACCGCCGGACGGCCACGCGGGCGATCCGCCGGCGAATCGGAATTGCACCGAGTGTCACAGTAGTTATCCGGTGAACTCCGGACCGGGGATCCTCGAACTGCAAGGCCTCCCCGACAGCTACGCCCCCGATCATGGCTATCCGCTGCGTGTTGTGCTGACCCAACCCAACCGTTCGCTCTGGGGCTTCGAACTGACGGTGATCCGAGAGTCGGATCTTCTGCAAGCGGGCGAACTCCTGCCAGTGGACCCGAGCCAGGTTCAGATCTCGGTCGGGACCGGAACACAGCGTGACTATGCGAAACACCGAGGTCCTGGCACGCAGGAAGGAGAACCGGCAGGCGAGTGGGATCTGTTCTGGACCGCGCCTGCGCCTGGAGCGGGGCCGGTGCGCTTCTATGTCGCGGGAAATGTCGCGAACAACAACGGGAGTCCGGTGCTCGACTACATCTATACGATCGAGGCGGGCGCCTCGGAGTTGCTGCCCGCGCAGGTCATCGGCGACGGAAGCAGACCTGGCGCCCCCGCGCTCCGCGTCTGGCCGCAGCCCGCGCGAGACGAAGTGTGGGTGCAGCCGGCGTCGGATGCGAGGGTTAGCTCCACCTGGCGGTTGATCGACTCCAGCGGAAGGCTGCGCGATGTCTGGGAGGTGGGGGAGGGCGCCGATGCGCGTGTGCACGCGCTCTCCGTAGCGGCGGGGATCTATTGGTTGGCCCCGGTGGATCGGTCGCTACCGGCGCAGCGACTCATCGTCGTCCGTTGAGGCCTCGGTGGGCGGAGGCATCGAAGCCTCCGCCCGCAAGTATCCCAACCCGAACGTTCGAACCGAAGGATGAGCGACGATCAGCGGACGATGACGATCCGACGCTCATGCGCTTCGTTGTCTGCGTGGACCCGGACGAAGTAGACGCCTTCGGCGACCTCCCGCCCGTTGCCGTCGCGCCCGTCCCAGCCGAGTGTGTGCGAGCCAGCGCCCATCCGATCCGACGTCAACCGGCGGACCGAGCGACCGGAAAGGTCGTAGATCTCGACACGCACCGCGCTCTCGGTGGCGAGCTCGATCCGCAGCGCCAGTGCGCCGGTCGAGGGGTTCGGCTCGGCCGAGAAGTCACGGAGCACGCTCGCGGTCTCGGTCGACGTCTCCACATTCGGCTCGAGTTCCGCCTGGTTCTCGGCGCGATCGTCGGCCAGGTGGCGCAGCCACAAGATCTGGCCACCCTGAACCGTCTCACCGGTCGGGACGATGCGAAGGCTGTGCGCTTGCACGTTCACGAGCCAGAAGCCCGGTCCGAGCAACGATTCGGCATCGACCACGCCGCTCCACTCCCAGCCCCCCGGGACGTCGGAGCCCGGATCCGAACTATTTCCGGGATCGGCCGCCAAGGCATGCGCGCGAGCCGCGTCGCGATCCACCTCGGCGACGATCTGCTTCGATCCGTCGTCCACCTGGTAGATCCAGACTGCGCTGTCGCGATCGAGTCCGAGCGAGGTCAGGTTGTAGTTCGGATCCTCGCAGATCGCGATCTCACCCGCCGCGTTGACGTCCATGTTGTCCGGGCTGATGACTTCCGTCACGTCGTAGTTGTCGAGCAGTGTGAGAGTCGATGCGCCGTACGGATTCGACGGATCGAAGGTCATCTTGTAGAGGCGTCCGTATGGATTGGCGGCGCGGCCGCCCGTGGTCACGAAGTAGAAGACGCCAGGGGTGTTCAGGTCCGACGCGCCATCTTCGATGCGGACGAAGGTGAAGCCGCCGACCGCACGCGTCTGGGTGTCGAGCGCGGCGTCGGTCTGGTTCCAATCGACCTGGACCCAGGTTCCGGACTGCGAGGCGCCTTCGGCCGTGAAGACCGCTTCGGAGTTGACCGCGGGATCATCCGACACCCAGGTGTAGAGCGATCCGTTGTTCAATCCGTTGATCGCCAAGGCGTCGCCCGCACCCGGGTCCTTCGTGCCGACGTACCAATACAACTGCGAGTTGAGGCCGTCCCCGGCCGACGGTCCGTCCTCCAGTCCGAAGACCACCGTGTAGTCGCCCGTGTTCGGGACCGCCACAATGTTCTCCCAGGGAGCGCGTCCCAGCCGCGGCAGGGCGTAGACCTCGTCGCCGATGGTGGCCCAGGCCAAACCGCCGAGCCCGTCGTAGGTGTTCGCTCCGTCCGCCTCCTCGCCAGTGAGGAAGATCGGTCGATCGAAGCCGACCTCGGGACCCGCCATCTGCGCGGAGCACAAGCGCCCGATCCCGCGCGTGATCGGGTCGACTTCCACCGGCGGCTGGCCGTAGAAGAGGTGCTCGATGGCGTACTTGCCCGAGACGACGGAGCCGGGCCGCGCCCGGTCGCGGAACAGCGACAGCGTGAGGTCGGTGATGCGAGCGCCGAAGGGCAGTGGACCCGCTGGACCTCCCTGGGTCGCGTTGAACTCGTGGTTGATGAACAGGTTGAAACGGCCGTTGGCTGGCGACTCACCGGAGAAACCCATTCCGTCGGGGATTCCGACGAAACGAAACGTTTCGCCTTCGGCGCCGCCGGTCAGTGCGATCTGCTGGCCGACCGTGATGATCGGCTTCACGACGGTTTTGGGAGCAACCGCTTTGCCGTAGGCGGGGGCACTCTCGTATGGGTCTGCGGCGAAGGCTGCGCCTGCCGCGAGACCCAGAGCGAGGAGCGAGGGCATCAAGACTGCGATGCGGCCCGACCGAGCGCTCATGGCTTCTTCTCCTTGGGGGTTATCGATCGACGATCCGTGTGAGGCTTCCGCGCGAGGGCGGACCGTCGGAACCTAGGGACCTCATGTTTGCGGTGCGTGCGGCGCGGTCGAGGAGTCGGCTCGAAGTTGGTTAGGGGGGAGATCGCTCGCGATTCCTGAACCGCGAACTCGCGCGAGGAAGCTGTGCGGTTGGCTATCGGCGCGCGCCATGACGAACGCTCGAATTCGATCTGGTTGCGGCATCACCTTCTTCGCCTGTCGCTCCGGGATGAACCGCGCGACTCACGGGAGGTCGCTCTTCGCGAGCGCCTGCTATGCGCTCGTCGCGGCGATGCTGGTCACCTTCGCGGTCGAACTCGGGGGATGCGCCGAGCGCGTACACTATTCTTCGCCGGAGGACGAGTGGAAGATCGCGCCCGATCTAGGCGGCGGAGCCACCACGAAGACGCGCACGGAAGACGCGCACGCGCGAGGCGTTCTCGAAGCATGCCCCGGACGCGCCGCTGGAGGCGCTGGCGAACTTCGCGATCGGGAACCGGATCTTCAACCCGAGCTGGGTGCAGAGTCCTTCCTCGGTCGTATCGTTCGACGGACTGGGTCCGTTCTTCGTCGAGCGCGCCTGCTCGAGCTGTCACCTGCGGGACGGCCGCGGGCGACCCCCCGAGGGGCGCTGCGCCATCGACTGGAACGTCGTGAGGACATCTCCCACTTGGATCCCGGCTCGGGCGGCTGGGCTCGGCTCGAAGACATTGCCGATTAAATTCGTCAGGATCCGGCGGGAAACTCGCGTTCCTCTTCACACCACCGTAGCGGGATCGCAGTTGGAGCCGCAGACGACCACGACGACCCGTTCTCCCGGTCGGGGTCGGTACGCGCCTTCGCGCAGCGCGGCCCACGCGGTCGCCCCGCCCGGCTCGACCACCAAACGCAGATCGGTCCAGAGCTCCCGCTGCGCAGCGCGGATCGCGTCGTCGGTCACAGTCACCGCCTCGGCGACATGTTCACGCACGATGCTCCAAGGGACTTCGCCCAGCCTGCGAGCGCCGAGCGAGTCGGCGGCGACGCCTCCGACCGGTACATCGACCGGCTCACCTCGAGTCAGGGCGGCGCGAAGGCACTGCGACGATTCGGGCTCGACGCTCACCACCTTGATCCGGCTCTGATACCAAGCCGCCTGGCCGGCGATGAATCCACCGCCCCCATTCGCAACCAAGAGCGTGTCGATCGCACCGACCTGTTGCTCCAGCTCCCGCGCCATCGTTCCTTGTCCAGCCACGGTCGCCGGATGGTCGAAGGGATGGACCATCAACGCGCCGCTCTCCGCCTGGCGGATCGCCGCAGCGGCCTGTGCGTCGTCGTAGTAGCCGTCGACCGCGGTCACGCGCGCGCCGAAGCGCTCGATGTTGGCGCGTTTCACGGCGGGACTGGTGACGGGAAGAAAGATCTCGACCGGCAGGCCGAGCGACATTCCGACGAACGCGAGCGCCGCGCCGTGATTTCCGCCGCTCGCCGCGATGAGACCGGCGGTAGGAATCTCTCTCTCGACGAGCACGCGGTTGAACGCTCCGCGCGGCTTGAACGAGCCGGCATGTTGGAGCAGTTCGAGTTTGAGGAGCACGCCTCCGTGCTCGAGCACGGGCGTGCGTCGGATCCGTGCGCCGATCCGTTCGGCCGCGCGTTCGATGTCGTCGGGGGTGATCACGGCAAGGACCTCGTCTGAAGGCGCCATTGGAGGCAAGACCGAGCCATTGATAGCACGATCGATCACGAAATCCGCTCGGTAGGACGGGCATCGGCGAGCCGACCGACAGTCTCGCCGTGCTAGTGTGCCGGCTGGCGCGCGGAGCGAGGAGGTCGCAACGCCCCCGCTCGATTCCGGCGTGAGGGATCATGTCGAACGGTACTCTGAATTGTCGGTCTTGCGGCGCGCCGCTCTCGGCGGAAGGCGCCCGATGCGGCCACTGCGCTCGCCCCGACGAGCAGCCGAGCGCGATTGACCCCTCTCCCGCCGAGACGCTCGCATTCTCGGCGCCGCAGGCGTCGCCACGGCCCGGCTCGGCCATTCATTCGGCCATTCATGACGAGCTGGTGGGCACCGTCCAGGGCGGCTATCGGATCGTGCGTCTCTTGGGACGGGGCGGCATGGGCGCTGTGTACGAGGCGATGCAGATCTCGATGCGACGCCGAGTGGCGCTGAAGGTTCTCGACACGGGCGCCAGTCTCTCGGGGGCGGAGATCACCCGCTTCGAACGCGAGGCATGGATCGCCGGGCGGCTCGCGCATCCGAACATCGTCAAGGTGTTCGGGCAAGGCGCGTCGCGATGGAGCTGGTCGAGGGACAATCTCTCCAGGAGGAGATCCAGACGGCGCGACGCGAGCAAGCCGCGACCATGGCCAAGTCGTCGCAGTCCCTCAACAAGCGGGAGCGGATCCGCAAGCTCGTCTCCCTCTTCATCGGCATCGCGGACGCGCTCGAACACGTTCACCGCCAGGGAATCGTCCATCGCGACATCAAGCCGCTGAACCTGCTCGTCAACGCCGACAGCACACGCCTGTTCTTGACCGACTTCGGACTCGCCCGGGACGAACATGCGTCGATGTTGACTCGCCGCGGCGATTTTCTGGGGACCATCCGCTACATGTCGCCGGAGCAACTCCTCGCTCACCGCGTCGATGTCGACCATCGGAGTGACATCTACTCGCTCGCCGTCTCGTTCTACGAAGCCCCTACCCTGGACCTGCCCTACGCCGCGCCGTCCGACGAAGCGTATATGTCAGCGGTCAGCTCCAAGGATCCAGTGCCGGCCCGCAAGCGCGATCAGATTCTCCCGAGAGACGTCGAAACGATTCTCATGAAATGCCTCGAGCGGGATCGAGACCGTCGCTACGCCTCGGCGGGTGAGCTGCGAGATGACTTGCAGCGGTGGCTCGACGACCGGCCGATCGAGGCGAGGCGTCCCAGCCTTGCGATGCAGGCGGTCTACCTGGCAAGGAAGCGCGCCGCGGCGGTGATCGCGGTGTCGGTGGTGATCGTCGTGGCGCTCGCCGTCGGGTGGAGAGAGATGCGTCAGCGATCCGCGGAACGCGCGCATGAGATCGACGAGATCCGCCGGACGCTGGACTTGGCCGGGGAGCAGGGAATGCTCCCCGGGGCGCTCAATCAGAACTGGTTGCTGCTCGCTCAGCTCCCTCCGCCCCTCATCAGGTAGCCCTACGCGCGAAGCTTTCGATCTGGGGAATGGATCGAAACTCTGCCGAATGGCAGAGCCTGGTCCCGGATCGGCCGACCGGGAACGGTGAGTTGTGGAGTGGACTCGAGTTTCCCATCCGTCCAACGGGTGCGCCTGCGCTCGTGCGGGTGCGAGACCTGCCTGCGATCAACATCTCTCTCTTCGATCAGTACCCGGACGACTTTCCCTTGGGAGTGAGCGCAACGGAGGAGCCGGGGCCCGTCGAATCTTGGTTCCGTCCAGAGCGGGTGCGCCTGGTCCGAGTGCGACTACCAAATGCCTCCGACCAACGGTATCGAGTGTTCGTTGGCTCGTGCGGGTTGGTGGGGGACGTCCCGCCTGGCGTTGATCCTCAGCGAGCGTTCCCAGCCGCGTTCGAGCTGATTTGGCGCACAGGGGAAGGCGAAGCGCCCGCAACGCCGATCGCTGCGCGGTGCGATCTCCGGCTCGGCAAGAACGCCGATCCGATCTCGGAGTTCGACTTTGCCTACGGAGGGAGCACGCTTTCCGCATTCGGTAGCCAGAGCCATTGCTCGACCGGTTGGTCTGGTGTGCCCGGCGCCCAACAGTCCATCGTCGCTCAGTTCGCATCCGTCGGCCCGGCGGATCTACTCCCCCACGCTACCGCAGAGTTGCCGGAGGATGGCGAGTACACTGGTCGCATCGATCTCTACCCGTCGCGAGATGTGGCATTGGCGACACAGACGTTCCTCACCTACTACGGCGACGTGCTCTCGTATCCTGTCCAGATCGAGATCGAGACCGTCGACGGACCCCGTCCGTGAATCGGCATGGCTCGCGACTCCAGCTCCACGGCCCACGTCGGGACCGAGCGTGCGCCTCGGGCTCGTTCGCGGTGGGGAGGCAGTATCGTAGCGCGTTCGCGATGCCCAATGCGGGGTTGAACCAGATCGGTTCACCGCTGTTCACCGGCGGCGCAGGGAGCGGTGAGAGCGAGATCCGCCTCGGCGACAAACGCCGCGAGATCCCGCTCGAACGTTCGCAGGATATTCTGAAGATCCTGGCCGATTTTCGCGACGGCGGTTCGCGCGCCGTCGTGAAGGACGGCAAGACGGAAGACGTCGTCGTCAGTCGGATCTTCCCGACCACGCACTTCGGCTTCCGAAAGATCACGGTCGCGCGCCCGCTCCGGCTAAATTTCCGGGCGAGCGCCGAACGCATCGCCCGCCTCGAGGAAGAGAAGGGCCTCCAGGCGTTGGCGCTGTCCAAGAAGGGCGCCCCGGGCGTAGAGGAACAGGCCGAAGGACGAGCGCTCGACTCCGCGCTGAAGAGAGCCGGTACGAAACTCGCTGCTCCCGCCCGCAAGGCTGTTCTGTCCGCCCTGTCGGAGCGAGACGAGACGGCGGCCATCTGCCTCGACAAGGACGGCAGTCCCGAGCCCGATCCCGAGCTTCGCGACACCGAGAGCGTGCCCTTCGCCGAGACCGTCGAAGCCTTCTTCGATCGCGAAGTGAAACCCCACGTCCCGGACGCGTGGATCGACCCCAACAAGCGCGACCCCAAGGACGGCCAGGCGGGTCTCGTCGGCTTGAGATCAACTTCTACCGCTACTTCTATCGCTACACGCCGCCTCGGCCGTTGGAAGAGATCGAGGCCGACATCCGGACCATCGAGAGCGACATCTTGTGGATGCTCTCGGAAGTCACGGGCGCGTCCGGGGTGTGAAGCAAATTGTCGGCACATCTCCGCAAGTGCCGACGTTTTGTGTCAGCGAGCCTGTTCCTCCCAAGCTTTGTCGCGCCACCGGCCAGCCGTCGAAGTTCAGGCTGCCTGGTACTTCTGATCAGGAGGATACGGCCGTGATCGAGTACAAGATCGGCGACTTCCTCGCGGAAGAAGCCGAGGCCGCCACGCCGCCACGCCGCCACACCGACAGGTCACAACCGGCAACCGTCCGACCGCTCCTCCTGATTGAGTGTTGGAGCGGCTTATGAAAAATGGTGCAACTATTGCCGGCAACAGTTGCACCATTTTTCACAAGCGGACGGGCGACGTTCCGACCCATGAGTTCAGCCATGCGTCCGGGCCGAATGCGCTGGTCGAGAAGACGTACGCGTGGGCCAAACGCGAGCGTCGGTTGTCGCGTGGACAGATCGCCCTCGCGGCCAGGGTGCGGGGAGAGAAGAGGTGGTTGCCGAAGGGCGCAGCCGTGTGAGCCGCCGGGCCAGGCTCCACATCTCGTACGCATAACCCGACTTCCAACGGGGGCGGGATAGAAGTCTTGATGTCAGTATTTTCCAATGGCGAAATGAGCCTGAACGGGTCCCCGTTTCCGCGACGGGGTGATTCTGGGTCAGGCTGCTCCTGGTTCCCGCTTGGTGATGGCCCGGAAGAGCGTCTCCCGAGCGTGGTTCAT
>Ga0163154_10000571_pt1 | contig 57113 bp, 39 predicted proteins | sample OliLakLV19MP9P1_FD_148649 | JGI IMG/M metagenome (GOLD analysis project Ga0163154, IMG submission 148649) | Freshwater microbial mat bacterial communities from Lake Vanda, McMurdo Dry Valleys, Antarctica - Oligotrophic Lake LV.19.MP9.P1 | ecosystem: Environmental > Aquatic > Freshwater > Lake >...
CGCCGTTTTAATTTTAACTGCACCAGCACAATGTCTAGCTCATCTATCCGCAATAAAACGGCAAAGATAAAATAGGCGATTGCGCCACCACCCGCCCCTATCGCCAACAAGGGGAGCATTGCCATATCCACGAAAATCAGGGTCATGCCCCATACGATAATACTCATGCCGATGGTAGCAATGCCCGCCCGTAGCGCCCCATCCACAATATGACGGGTGGGCATCCCGCCCAAGCGCCGATGCAACAACCACCACAGCACCCCCGCTTCAATGAGCGTGGTCAGGCTATTAGCGAGTGCCAATCCCGCAAATGCACCCCGTTCTAACGAGGTTTTATCCCCAATAAATTCGATAAATATCAAACTGAGGACGATATTCGACACCATCGCCATTAACCCGATTTTGACAGGTGTCCATGTGTCTGCCAGCGCGTAAAATGCCCGTGATAACACCTCTAACAGGCTATGCCCTGCCATACCGAGTGCAAAAAATGCCAATGCCCATGCGGTGGCGCGGGTGCTAGTGGCTGTCCATTCACCCCGTTCAAATAACGATACCAACGGCACACCCATAAGGATGAGTCCTGCGGTGGCGGGCAATGCCAAAAATAAAACACTCCGCATCGCCAACGCCAAGCGTGCCTTATAGGTGGTCATGTCGTTTTCTGCGACTAATGCCGATAATGTGGGAAAAATCACCGTCCCAAGACTTTGGGCGATAATCCCCAGCACAAAAAACAGCAAAAACCACGCCGTACTAAGCGCCGTCTGACTGCCTTCGACCATGCCAGAGGCAAGCGCCACGTTTACCAGAAAATTGAGCTGTACCACCGCCAAACCCAACATGCGGGGCAACATCAGCGCCAAAATTTCGCGCACACCCGTTAAGCGCCATGCCAACAACGGACGTAACCGCGCTTTTACCCGATACAACCCGGGTAACTGTACCGCCAAATGCAAGCACGCACCCAATACCGCCCCAAATGCCAATCCATACACATTGGCATTTCCCGTCTGACCATCATACGGGGCTAAATTCGGCGCGATGAGCAATGCACCAATAATCAGACCGATATTATTCAGGCTCAATGCCAATGACGGATATAAAAATTGTTGATGGGCGTTCAGAATGCCCATGATTAACCCACTGACGGCAAAAATCGCGGTGGTTATCATCATGAGTTGTGTGAGCGAAATCACCAACGCCTGTTGCGATGCCGATGCCGCTGGCACAAGCACAATCGGCACATAAATCGGCGCTAAAATGGCGAGTAACACACCCAATCCGCCTGCGATGATGAATGAGAATGTCATCACGGCGCTGGCGAGTTTCCACGCATGGTCATACGATTCGGGTTTGAGATAGCGCGAAAAAATCGGGATAAATGCAGACCCCAATGCCCCACCCGCCACAAGGGTGAATAACAATTCGGGAATCCGTTGGGCGGCATAGAATGCATCGAGTTCTGCGCTGGTGCCAAATGTGGCAGAAAAAACGGCTGTGCGGACAAATCCCAAAACACCACTGGCTAAAAATCCGAGTAGGACAACCAATGCCGATAGCAAAATTTGTTTGTTAGAGAGTGCGCGTGATGTTGTCATGCGCCATATCATATCAGAAAAAAAAAGAGCGACTAGGGTTTGCCCCATATCGCCCAAAACAGTTAGCCATTGTTACAAAATTTGTCAGGGCGATATGCCCTGCCGATATGTGAATTAATCCATCGCACCCACAAATACGGCTTCTGGGTTCACAGGTTGTTGTGCTTCTACCGCAGAGGCATTAATCTGATGGAGCATGTATAGTGATACCCCAAGCCCTAGCGCACCAATTCCAAAAGCGATGCCATACGCCAAATTGACACTACCCGTCATATTCAGCGCCAAATCGCGCATAATACCGCCACCACTCACCCCAAATCCGCGTGAAAATGTGACCAGAAGCGTCCAAAATCCCAAAAATGTGCCTGCTTTGCCCAATGGACTCATATCCATCATCATGCCCAATGTGCCGACATTCCAAATCCCCAATCCCAAACCCAATGTGATGAGTGCAGGCGTAACAATCCAGCGAATCTGGAACATGGATGACAGCGCAAATAAGGCAAAGGTGATAACCAAAATCCACACACCAATGACATTCATCCGATAATTGGTGAACCATTTATAACGCCGTGCCAAAAAGAGAAAGGCAACTGTCCCCAAAATTGCCATACTGCCCCAATAGGCGGCAAATTTGGTAGTGGTGCGGGCGCTCATATCAAACACATCACCCGCAAACGGCTCTAGGATGAGGTCTTGCGAAAATGCCGCCATCATCGAAAGTCCCAGATAAAATCCGAAGTAGCGCATGGGGCGGCTTTTCCATACCAGACCCAAATCGTGACGCAGACTCGTTTCGGCTTCAGTGGCTTGCGAATTGGTGATGAGTCCAGCCCGTTGGCGTTTTTCTTCACCCAGTAGCGAGAAAAACCACAGTGACCCCATGATGATACCCGCCATCAGGAACAAATTGAGCAAAGAATCGGCACTAAAATCGGGACCCGCATGAAAAAGATTCAATCCGCCCAATGGGGTGAGCAGATAGTCTAGCGATGTCTTGATTTCATCGGGGAGCATCAGCCCAAAGGTGATACCGCCAATAGTGAAGCCCAGCAGGAGAAATGTCCACACAATCCCCACCGAGCGTCCGCGCTGTTTGGGGCTAGAACGGTCATAAATGAGCGCCAAAAAGGTGCTAGAAGATAGCGCACTCCCCAAACTGAATAGGAGCATCGCCAGCGAGATAATTATCCACGCGCCCATATCGGCAGGGCTTCCGTTGATGAATGAGGCGGTCTGATAGCCGAGCATAAAAACACTCATGACCATCATCAAACGTCCTAACCACACCCAAAATAAGCGCCGATACCCAAACACGGCTCTGCGGTCAGACATGCGCCCCGCAAAAATGCCCAATGGTGCAAGAAAATAGCGCAAACTCACCAGCAAACCAATCGGCGTGGCGGCGAATCCCAAATCGCTAATCATAACCCGGTTCCATACGCCAGTGGTCATCACATCTGCCATGCCAGACCCCAAATGAAAAAATCCAATTTTGAGGTTGCGCCCAACAGTCAAATTTTGTTCTTCTATGGGTTGTTCATCCATCAGTATTATCATCCAAATCAAAACAATCGGTTATAGGTCACTCTAGTTTTATATAAAAATCTATAGTGATTAAAATTATCTCATGTAGATTTATATAGATTTATATAGATTTTCTATGGGGAATAATATCATCTATGGGGGATAATTGTCAATAACCGAATGATGAATTGGTTAGGCGTGTCCGTTGGTGTGGATGGCGAGCAAATGTCCAACACCGATATGAAGGGTGACAGAGGAGGATAAAAACACGTTGCTAATCCCGCGTGCGGGTCCAAATAACAGTGTTTCGTTGTTGAGAGGGTATTGTAACCCCTCTGTGCGGATTTTTTCGGCTATCGCACCCAGTGGGATGAGCGATAGCGTATCGCCCACCTGCCCCATGAGGGTATGTGTGCCAGCCGATAAGACGCGCAAAAATTGTTCACCCGCCACCATCGCCACATCACACCCTGCCAAAATAGGCAAGGTGAGCAAATACACATTGGCGAGGGTTTGGTCAAACCGATCACCCAACCCACCAATCACCCGAATCCACGTCATACCCTGCTCTATGGCGTGCATGAAGGCGAGTTCTAGGTCGGTAAAATCTTTTTGTGGGGGGTAGGTGATAAATTTTGCGCCAGTGCGTTTTAGGTGGTCATGGTCATCTGATGATAGCGAATCCATATCACCAATAATGGTGTGGACAGGCATATCAAACAAACGGGCAATCCGCACCCCACCATCGGCGGCAATCACATAGGGGTTATGAGCGTCCGCGAGGGTGCGTTGGACCATCGTGCCATCGGCGGGTTCACCGTTGGCAAAAATCAGGGCATGGCGGGGCATAATGATAACTAGCGAGAACGCCGCCGCCAGCGTTCCTTCAGTTCAATTTTACTAATTTCTGGTGTTTCCAAAAACATCCCCACCAGTCGTTGAAACGTGTCACTTTCCAGCATGGGAAAGTGGCGCACACCGGGCATTGGCACAGGTAAGACTTGTTCTTCTTTTTCGATGGTCAGATAATCCCATACGGCTTCTTTTGGAGAGGTAATGATGGGGTCGTCCTCGCCATGCACCAACACCACCGGCATGGTCAGCAGGCGAATCGTATCGAGCATCATACCCGCATCAAAGCCAATAGTGCTAAATTTGAGGACAGTATTATCCGATTTTGTCACATCTGCCTGTAATTTTTCGTATTCGGTTTCCGATTTTTTGAAGCAACGCCCCAATAAGTCTGCCATATTTTGGTTGAGGGCATCACGTAAAGGATTCACTGCATCATCCTTCGCCTTTGGATTCACTGGGGGTCTTTCGGTCTCCGTGGTAATTTTGGCGGCGACCAACGCCATCTGGCGCAATTTTTCGCGGTCAATCACCAAACTAGGATTCACAATCGTATCGCGGTTGGCGCTGACCACTGTGGCATCCATAGTAGATTTATCAAGCCCTGTCACCAAAATCTCGGTCTCACCATCATCGGCAAGCGGTTTTACGGCGGGCGCGGGCGGGCGGCTCACAATGGTCGAATCCATCAGTGGGCTATTAATTGTCGGGTTTATGCTGGTGGCTTTATTGGTGAGTATCACACGTTGTCCGGGGCGCACACGCGTCGCCAAATCGCCAGAGTCGAAGACAGGGGCGCTAGACAACAACATCCGCGCCACCCTATCGGGGTATTGTTTGGCAAATTCAATCGCCACATGCGCCCCAAGCCCATGCGCCAAAAACGCGGCTTTGGGAATTCCCAGTTGTTTCATAAAATCGTCTATGAGTTCAATTTGTTGATTAATCGTATAGCGTTCTGGATTTTTACTCGAATCGCCAAAGCCAAATAAATCAATGGCATACACCCGATATTTGAGTTGCAATTGACGCATAGTTGGAATCCAATACCGCCAAGACCCCAACCAGCCATGTATCAAAATAACGGGTCGCCCACCACGCCCCAAAACCTCATAATGCACTAAGTCACTGCCAACCGTGATGGCACTCATGTTTTTTGACTACCTTTGTATTCCATACCCGTCAAACACCGATTTTCTTGAGCAGATTGGCAATTTTCTCGGCGAGTTCTGTAGGAGAAAACGGCTTCATAATATACTCTATTGCGCCTGCATCTAACCCATCAGACACTTCATCATCTTGCCCTTTGGCAGATAAAAAGACCACCGGAATATGCTTGATGCTCTCTATCTGCTTAATCGCACGACACGCCTCATACCCCGTCATACGGGGCATCCGCACATCCATCATGATGAGGTCTGGCATTGCTTGTTGTGCGATTTCTACTGCCTCTGCACCATTGTTGGCTTGCACAATTTCATGACCCGCAAAAGTTAGCGTAAAAGTGATGAGTTCTCGGATGTCGCGTTCATCTTCTGCAATCAATATTTTTGCCATATTAGTTAATTCTTTCTGGCAATCGCCGAATTTGCCGTGAGATAATCGGGCTGTTTGATTGGCAACGAGATATAAAAGGTCGTGCCAATACCCTCTTCAGATTCAAACCACACTTTGCCCCCGTGCATTTCAATGAGTTCTTTCACAATGGGCAAACCCAAGCCTGTACCCGCAACTTCCATATTGACGGCGGTTTGTTCGTGACGCTCAAAGCGTCGCCACACCTTATCGCGGAAATCTTCTGGAATACCCACACCCGTATCTTGAACAGTGACAAGCACATGCTCCCCTTCTAAAGTAGGTGCGATGTTGATATTTATCGTACCACCGCGTGGGGTGTAATTAAAGGCATTATCTACTATATTTGACAATGCACGGGTAATTTTATCGGAATCTGCCTGAATCACAGGCAGGGTCACATCTGGCTCAAAGGTGAGGGTGAAATCTTTATTTTGGTGTGATGGACGTGCCAAGAGTTCATCTATAGAGGCACGCATCACGTCATTGAGATTCAAATCTATCAAACCGAGTTGCTCACGTCCTGCGTCAATTTTGGAGATATTCAACACATCTTCCACGAGAAGCGTAAGGCGTACCACATTGTCTTTGATGGTATTGAGCCACATTTTTTGCATATCTGGCACATCACCCGCCGCTCCATAGAGGAGCATATCCAAATATCCCTTGATGGGGGTTAGTGGTGTGCGGAATTCATGCGACACATTCGAGATAAACAAACTTTTACTGCGTTCTGCCTCGACTTCGCGGGTAATATCACGGAATACAGACACCGTGCCTAAGAACTTTTCACCCGTATACACAGGAGACAAATGGACACTAACCGTTCTCTCGCCCAATTCAATCCGTTCATCCAAATATTGCCCAGACCTATCAAAATTGGGGTTTAGCAAACGGCTTTCGATGGCTTCTGCCCATGTCGCCGCAGTTGCCCCATACACGCCTGTGAGTTGTGCCAGAGATTGCCCACGCGCTTCGGAACGTGGGACGCGCAAAATACGTTCTGCCGCGACATTAAATTCGATAATCTTGCCTTCGGTATCTGCCACGACCACACCATCGGCAATACCTTCGAGGATAGCTTTATTTTTATCGGCTTCTTCTTGTTCGGTACGGAGCAATGCGCCAAGTCTTTCGGCTTGCTCACGAATCATCTTATACAATTCCGCGTTATTAATAGACGATGCCACTTGGTTGGCGGCGGCGACCATCAAGCGCACATGCGTTTCGTCAAACGCCTTCACATCACGGCTTAGGAACACCATCACACCGAGTAATTCTTCGTTGGCTTCCAATGCCACTGCAAGGGCGCTACGCCATTCTTCTGCGCCAACGGTCTCTGCATCCCAAAATTCGGTGATATGCAAATCTTCGATAATTTGGACATGCTCATCTTCTTCAATCAGCCAACGCGCCACCCGTTCTGCGGGATGAATGGCATGTCCGCCATCGGGGTTTTCTATCAATGAGTGTGGATTGAGCGCCGCACGGCTATATAGCTGGTCGGTCATCAAGTCCAATTGCATAATCACGCCGTCATGGGCATTAACCGCTTTGGCGACCATCCCCAACGCACGGGGCATGAGGCGTTCCATATCCAACGTCCGCGCCAATTCCGATGTGATTTGATAGAGGGTATCAATGCGGTCACGTTCACTTTCCAGTTCATTGGTACGCTCTGCGACTTGTTTATTCAGGTCATCGGCAAAACCACGTACCCGTTGGAATAACCGCGCATTTTGGATGGCGACACCCAATTGCGCGCCAACCGTCTGCAAAATACGTTGTTCATTGACCGTAAAGGCGCGTGTACGGGCAGAATCGCGCACCGCCAGCACTCCATAGACCTCATCACCCGCCTCAATCGGCACACCTAAGTAACTACGAACATCGCCCTCGCCATTGGTGATGCCCATGCTACGGCGCAATTCGTCTGGCGAATAATAATCTGCACCCAAATTGAGTGGGCGACGATTTTTGATGATGAAAGACACTTCATCGTTGGCATAGGGACGCGATGGGATTTGGTAGGGTTCACCATTACGTACCGCCATCGGAAATTCGACTTCGCCCGTATCGGGGTTTTTGATGGCGATATACAATTCGCCCGCGCCTGCCACATTGGGCAATTGGTCGCGCACAACCGTGAACATATCTTGAACATCCAACGTACTCGAAATGGTACGGCTGAGTTCGTTGATGATGAGCGATTCCTCAAAGTGAGTGCGGGTTTCTTCTGATAGACGGGCATTTTCGATGCCTAGCGCCACCTGAGCGCCCAACGCCCGTGCCAGACGAACTTTTTGCTGTGTTACCATGCGCTCTTCTGTGAATTGCCCCATCTGAATGAGTCCGCGCGATTGTTCACGCACGACCAACGGTACAAGCATCCGCACGGTATCGCCAGAAGATTCCATATCTTCCATTTCGCGGATATAGGGGCTATTGGCATCGTTGCGGGTGATGACGACCACTTCACGGTCACGCAAGGCACGCATTTTGGCGGGATATTGGTCTAATGAGAAGCGTGAACCCCGTTTGCGTGTGCCACTCTCACCATCGCCACGGCGCATTTCAAATTGCACCTCTAGCTGATTATCTACCTCATCCCATGTCATGATGGAGCAATTATCCATCTCCATCTGCGTGAACATCAATTCCACCACCGTGCGGAAAACGGCATCAAGGTCGGTGGTCTGTGATGTCGCTTGGGCGGCTTCGAGCAATGTCCCCAATTCTGCTGTGCGGTCAAATGTTTGCTGAAAGAGTTCCGCATTAGCAAGCGCGATTGCCACTTGGCTGGCAAAAGCAGAGGCGATATTCTGGTCAGATTTGCCTTCATAGGCATCTTTAAGCCGACTCGCCAGCATCAACACGCCCACCACATGCCCCTGATTCACCAATGGCACGCCCATCCAGCTTTGTGGCGGATATTCAAAAATATCATCTGGCAAAGTGGGCATTTCGCTGACCACAACCCGTTGTGTCTCCACAAGGGTTCGGATAATTTCGTAGTCGCCAAACAAAAAGCGCATATTGAGTTTGCGAAGATCGTCAATGTGCGCGTCTGTCGCGCCTTCTAGCACTAAATATGAGCCGTTGCGTCGCCAGAGGCTCATCACGTCGTATGGAATAAGCCATGCCATCTCTTCTAAGGCGAGTTGCACGACTTCATCACGCTCCAAAGAGGAGGTAATGCGAGACGACACTTCGGTGAGGGCGCTTAATTGGTTGGCGCGAGATTCCATCGCTTGTTCCAATTTTGCCTGTTCGGTCACATCTTCTACCAGCAATACCGCCCCGCGCACCGTAAAACCAAAGCGCAGAGGATAAATATAGAAGTTGGTGACCAGCAGTGTGCCATCATCCCGATTAGAAATCTGATTTTTCTTGACCTGTGGAATACCCTCACTCAATACCACACCAATTTCTTGATGCAATTCTTGGGCGGTTTGGGCGCGATAGGCAAAGAAATCTTGTCCTTTGGCTTCTGAACCCCATCCATAACGGTCTATCATGAAGCCGTTGATGGTGATAATGCGTGTGTTGTTGTCTAATACCACGATACCCTGTTGGATAGATTCGACCACAGACTCGTTTAACACTTGCAAATTCACCGCTTGGTCAAACAAACGGGCATTTTGGATGGTACTAGCGACCAATTGCCCCATACGCTTGAGCAAACCGCGATATTCAACCAATTGATGCGGATTGCGGTCATCGCTACCAATATGGATGACACCAAGCGCCTCGCCACCTGTTAGCAGAGGCAAAACCAATGCCGAATGTTCGCCATAGTCTTTCCATTCACGCAAATCATCATAGACCAACCATTCGGGGTCTTCACTGGTCAAATAGAGATAATCTGCCCGTTCACGGTAGCTACGGCTCAAGACCGTATTTCCCAATGATGTGCGCGATTCACGTACAATGGTGAACGATTTATCGGCATTGGCGGTGACATTTAGCACCTCAAAGCCAGTATCATCCACATTAAGCAATGCCACATTCATACGGTTAAACGGCACAAGACGCGATGCCCCTGTCGCCACTGAGCGCACAATGTCTTCAATATCCAACGATTTGGATACCGCCTCCATCATTTCATTCAGACGAGCTTCTTGCTCTGCACTCTGCACACTCGACAAATAAAGTCGTGTATTTTCGATGGTAGATGCGGCTTGATTGGCAAAAATTTCTAATACCTCAACCGTGCCTCTGTCTGGTCTGCGGTTATCGTATGGGCGGTCGAGGCTCATCACACCGATAATATTGCCAGAAGGTCCAAGCATGGTGACAATAAACACATCACCATCACGCCAAGAGCGTCCGCCACTCAATTCTAGGGTGCGGTTGCCATCAAATTTGGTGGAAAAAATTTGCATATCAGAGCTATACCACTGTTCGACCTCTTCTAATGGGAAGAAATACGACTCGCTGATGCGATATTGTGGTTTGAGGATTTGATTCAATGTGGCGGTGGTAATCTTAAAGCGTTGACTATTTTCAAATACATCCACAGGGATACCTGCTTGTGCCACGCGCAGGAGGATGTTGGTATTGGGGTCAATCATGGTCATCATGACCACATCATAGCCCACACTTTGTTGCACGCTATAAGCAATCGCTTCTAAAATGCTGGCGGGGTCTGTATTCGACTGGAAAAAGTGACCCAGTTCAAAGATACGATTGAGCTGGTCAACGCGCCGACGCAAACGGTCACTGCGCTCTAATTGCTCGATATAACGCTCAGAGTTGCCATACCCCAGAGCGGCTTTAACCGCCATCGCGCTCAAAAAGCCCGCGGCTTTGTCATCAAACCGATTGGCTTCGTGATGAAACACATGAATTGCACCCACCACTTGGTCAAGATACAAAATCGGTGTGGCAAGCCCAGAACGGGCATCATCAGGGAGCGCCTGCATGGTGGTAAATTCATAATCAGTGATGAGGACATGCGATGTCGGGTTGAGAATCACCTCCGATTCGATTGGCGCAATATAAAGCATCTCGTCTTCCATACCAATACGCCGTAGCGGTTGTGGTTTATCTGGCGATTGCCATTCGGAACGCGGCTTGAGGAGCAAAATGGTGCAATTATCAGCTTTGGTGGCTTTAATCACTTCTTCCCGAATCGTCATCAAAATTTGACCAATATCCAATGTGGTGGTCAATTCGTTGCTGACATGCGAAATCGCATCGAGTTCTTCCAAACGGCGGGTAAGATTTTGCCCTGTTTGCTCATAGAGGAGCAAACGGTCTAGGGCGGCGGCGACTTGCGCGGCAATCACACGCACATTTTCATAATCTTCATCGTCATATTCACCCTGAATACGATTGGCTATGCCCAATTCGCCCAATACACGGTCTGCAAACATCAACGGCACAAGAATTGCGCGTTGAATATCAAGTTTGACCGCCACTTGGCGATAGCTGGGCAACACCCGCTTATCGTTGGGGACATCGTTATTGATATAGGGGCGTAATGAATTGACCACGCTATATTCAAATCCGGGGCTATAAATATTTTGGAAAATCGGCTCTGCCAATTCGCGCCCATAGACCCAACGCGGATACGTGATGAGGCTCTCTTTTTGGGTGTCTAGCACATTCACAAACACCATTCCAGACCCTGTAACGCGGGCAATTTCTGCCAATACAGGGGTAAAATTTTCTTGGGATGTGAGGACGTTCCCCGCCAATTCTGCAATGCTACGCAACCCTTGTGCTTGTTCTGCACTCCGTTGTGCTTGCAAAAATAGGCGCGAATTTTCGATAATGGCGGCGGCTTGTGTGGCAAATACCATCAACAAACGGGCATCGGCATCGTTAAAATCTGTTCCATCCAGTTTATTGGAAATTTGAATGACCCCAATACGCTGACCGCTGGTTTGTAGGGCGGCAAAAAGGGTCTTTTTGATGTGTAATTGCTCGGCAAGCGTATCTAATCCCGCCACAAACACCAATGAATCGGTCGGCACGCGGTTGGTATACCAGAAGGGTTCTTCTGTCCACAGGTCTTTGATAACCCCTTCTTCGGGGATATAAATGGCATAATCGCTGACATAATCGCCAGCCACACCATAAAATGGCAATTTGCTCAAGAGGCGCGATTTTTCTTTGTCATACAACAAAATACCGCACATCTCTATGCCCATCAATTTGGCGATACGCTCGGTGATTTCACCATAAAACTCGCTCTCATGGCTCAATGCGCCAATGGCGTTGGTGATTTCTTGCAACCCGACCAATTCGGTATCCATACGGCGTTCACGTTGATACAACCGCACACTCTCGACCACGATGGACGATTGCGCCGCCAAAATAGTCAGGTTTTGGATGTCTTGAATATTAAAGCCACCACCACTACGCTTGTTGCTCACCATAAGCATACCAATGCGTTGTTGTGACAATTGCAATGGAAACCATGTCATATTATAAATGCCAGCCAAACGTACCGTTGCATCGAGTCCGAGATGTTGAAGCAATGGCTCATCGGCGGCATCATTCGATAGCCAATGCGACTGATAAAAGAAAATATCGGCTTGGGGGCTATTTTCTGGTAGGGGGATAAATACGTTACGAATAAGGGCTTCTGGAATCCCATAAGCGGGTAGTTGCGTCACCAGTCCTTTGCGGTCTGGGTCATATAACATGATGACACATATATCGGCAGGCACAAGTTTTGCCACACGCTCGGTGAGCGTGGCATACACATTGCTGGTCTGCTCAATCGCAGTCGCTCCACCGACACTTTGTTGCAATGTGGCGATACTTTCAATACGGCGCGACTGGTCAGAATAAATTTCGGCGTTATTAATGCTGGTGGCGACTGTTTTTGAAATCGCTTGCAACAAGGCTTGGTCGCTGGGGTTAAACGCATTGTCTTTGAGCGACATCACCTCAAATGTGCCAAAAAAGCGGTCTCCCAAATTGATGGGGACAGCCAAAATTGCCTTAAACGGCAAATTGGCGAGTTTCGGTTGTAACCCGTGTGAACGCTCGGCAGAATTGATGAGAACCGGTTGGCGATATTGTGCCACCCAGCCACTAATCCCTTCTCCATAGGCATATTTGCCACCCGTTTCTTGCAACAAGAGCAAATAGCGCGAGTCGCCTACCCATCCACGTTGATTAAGGACTTTTTCTGTTTCATCCCACAAGCAAATTTCGGCGGCTTCATAATCCACCGCGCCACGCACCAACGTGAGGATGGTCTGCACAGCATTATCTACGCCCATGCTGGCTGTCACTGTCTCGTTGATGTCGTTGATGAGCGACATGGCATTGCTCACGTTTAGCACATCGGGTGCATTGACATTGGAAGATAATTCGCGCATGGTCACGACAAAACAATCTTGACCCTCAAAGACCAAATCATACGATGTGGCTTCAACCCACCGATTTTTGATTTGAAACGACGATTGTCCCCCACCCGAAAATAACCGAAGCAAATTTTCTGATGGCTCGGCAATCCGCGCCACCTGCTCCAGTGAAATTTTTCCGCCCATAAGGTTGAGCCACTGCACCGCGAGGTTATTGGCATGAAGCAAACGCCCCCGTTTGGTGGCGACCAAAACCGCATCATGAATATTTTGCGTCATGGCGTTGGTAGGTTCTAAAAATTCTTGTGCAAGTTGATTTGCGCGTTGGCGAGAATACAAATAAATCCACGCCACTACCACAATTCCCCCAAGCAGTAACAAAATCGGTAGGTTCATAAAAAACCCTCAAACGCACTCTCTGATGCGGACTGGATGAATGACTATCGGCTTACCATGATGTTAATAACGGCGCAGAATTATCCGGTTCCAAGCCACTCTTGGCGCGGCGGCGGTCTTCTGCGGCGAGTTCGGTAATTTCGCGTATATCGGAAAATTGATGGGTCTTGGTAGAGACAGACCCCATAGACAGCGACATCAATTCGACTTGCTTCTCGCCACCTTTGTCGTCTGGCACAAGGATATAGCCGCGCTCACGGTCAATGAACGAATAATGTTGTTTTACACGGTCATCAAATTTTTCTTTGAGCGATTGCACCATCTTTTTGGCATCGATGATATGGGTGATGATGATAAAATTATCACCCCCCGGATGCCCAATAAAGTCATCGGATGTGCCGATTTCGTCTACGATTTCGCCCAACAGTGGTGCAACAAAGCGAATCACTTCATCGCCCGCCACAAACCCATACATATCGCGGAATGGGTCAAAATTATTGATTTTAATATCAATATAAGTCCATGGTTGCGATGAACGCATGAGGGAACGCAGATGGTCTTCGATGAGCGCCCCTGTGGGCAATCCCGATTTCGCATCTTTGCTGGCAATCAATTTGGCGGTGTTAATGGTGTTTTGCACACGCAATTTGAGTTCTTCAATATCAAACGGTTTGGTGACATAATCATCTGCGCCCATCTCTAAGCCGATGATTTTATCACTTCGCTCATCCTTTTGGGTGAGAAAAATAATGGGGACATGGCGGGTGCGGGCGGTGGTGCGAAGTTCCTTACATACATCATACCCGTTCATATCGGGCAACATAATATCGAGCATAATCAATTCGGGCAATTGCTTGCGTGTCATAGCGAGTGCATCACTACCACGCGGGGCAACCTGCACCTCATAACCCTGCCCTGTGAAATAAATTCTCAACATATTGGAGATGTCAAAATCATCTTCAACGACTAAAATACGACCTTTACTCATAATTTTTTGCCCTTCAGACTCTGGGACTTTCGCCAGTACCTAACAATCAAATGATACACCAAAAGGTGCAAATCTGCACCTATTGAAATAGACATAATATGAATTTTTTCATATAAAGGCATGTTGAGGGGTCAATATGCCCTTATATTTATCTTAACGCGAAGATGTGTGTAGAGCAAATATGTAATGCCCATACGACGCATACGAACTACTCGCCATAAAAAAAGCTAATGGGAGTGTCTGCGACTTATCTAAAGTGGTAAATGTTGACCATGGAACACTCAACATCGCATCGAGTGTATCGGCATTGAGGCGGGTATTGTTGGAACGGGTGACATAACTCCCCACCAAGCTCTCTGATGACGGACAATTCGCCAAGAAACCCGCATCATCACAAATAAAAATGGGGTTATTGCCCTCTGCGATAAAAAATAGGGGGTCTAGCACGTTTACAATGCCTATCATATACACCGACATCGGCACATCAGAGTTCATCATGCGGGGTGTGAGGCTAATGATGATGGGGTCGCCAATGCCATCAAACTCGGTGAACGCCATGCCTTCTAAAATCAACACAAATTCGCCAAAGGTGACATTTTGTCCACCAACGACCAAGCGCATATCTGCGAGTCCCTGCCCGGTGTTTTGCGAGAAGCTATATTGCACACTATTGGTCATAGCGGTCACTTGCCCTGTGCTGGGCAGGCTAAACGAGAAGGTGCTAGGTGCGGTGGGTGAAGTCACACACGTAGTCGCCCCAAATTCAGAGATAACCGCCAAAATCGGCGCAAATCCATTGAGAGCGACCACTGTCACCGTATAGGTATAACCAGAACGCATTTGCACGATATTGGTCTCGATGCCGTCTTCAATGGTGATGCCACCGCCACAATCTACATCTACCCCACCTGTGGCATTGGCATTGTTGTTGGCGGAATTTCTGACCACCTCTGTGGTGTCGTTTTCGAGCAATTGCACCACCAATGTTATGGGAATCAGCCCGCCCAAGCGCCCACCTGTCCGATTTTCTGAGGCGACATAAAAGGGAATCCCAATCAATTCTCCGTCATTATTGACCGCCGCCCCGCCACTATTGCCAGGGGAAATTTCGGCATTGGTCTGATACACCACAGGCATCGAAACACCATCCACCCGCCCATTTTGAATGGTGGTGATAGAGCCGCTGGTCACGACCAAGTAGCCATCACCAATACCGGGATACCCAAAGGCAGTGACAATATCACCGCGCACCACATCCCCATCGGCAAGCGGAATAAACGGCAAATTGAGCGTAGCGGGGTCTAATGTGCGTCCGCGAATATTACGGTCAATTTGCAACACTGCAAAATCAATATCGGCAAACGATTGCTCCAAAGTGGCATAATAGCGCGGGACAGGCAATTCATTAATGTCATCCAGCAGGGCAATTTCATAATCATCTGCCCCCTCAATCACATGCCAATTGGTAAAAATTTTGCCCGTAGATGAAACCACTGTCCCAGACCCAGCCGATATAGCCCTATCACCAGAATATGCCGTAATTTGTACAACTGCTAAACCTAATTGGTTAATATCAGCTTGGCTCATGACAGGTGCAGGGGCAATCGCCCCAAAACCCACGAATAACCCCACAATCACCAGCAAAATACGTAATTTCATTAAGATGACCTCTTATTTAACAAATTTAACCATCTATTTTGGCGGGCGACCATGTTTTACGTGCCATATAAGCGCGTTCTAATAGCGATGCAATATGCTCATCGGTGACAGGTTTTTCAAAACTACGGAATCCCGATAGCCGAAAGCCATGCCGAGAAGCAATTTCGCCAATTTCCAACGCCTGCTCAACACTAATATCTTTGCCGATGGTGTAATCTTCATAGCGACCCTCAAGTGCGAGCGCCATTGTTTCTGCCATACACGCATAGGCTTTACCTTCTGGAAAGCCAAAATCAAAGTGAAAATCCACGTTGCCAGGGACTTCGACCATGCCCCCCTCAATGACCAAGACATCATCACGTTGGTCTGCGACCAATCGTGATACATCACGCGGACGTGCCACATCGCACACCACCGCGCCCGGTTTTAGGTGACGCGGTTCAATTACCGCATGAACGGCAGATGTCACCGCCAGCACCAAATCGGCATCATAAATATGCTCAACCCGTGTGCTAATGCTCACTTCTGCCCCAAATCCCTCGCATTTTTCGCGCAGGGCTTCTAGCGCATCCATCCGCCGACCAATCAGTTTAAGATGAGCGCAACGGCGTGCTAATAATTCGGCACACGTTTTGCCAATTGCCCCCGTTGCACCGACCACCGCCACCACCGCATCTTGCATGACCAACCCCATTTGTTGGGCGGCGGCTTCAAGTGCCTCTACTGCGATGACAATAGTATAACTATCGCCATTGGTCACAGGAATATCCAGCCGTTGGGCAATGGTGATGCCACCATCCCCCACCACCGATGTAAATGCGCCCAATCCGAGCATTTTTGCGCCGAGTTTTTCGGCTTTTTTGCCCACAGCCACAATCTTTTTATACACCATCTCCACAGGCAACGATAGCATGGTTGGCGGGGTATAGGGACATGCCAACAACCACCCGTTTAATTCGTTGCCCGTGTCATCGGAGCGCACGCCATTGACCTCTGAGATGTATATCGGCGGAAAATAGCGCGAGAGATAATTAATTTGCCCCTCTGTGAGCATTTTGCCCAATAGCGGAAATTTTCGTGCCACATCCCGTTTGATTTGGATGGGGTGGATGATAAATGCAAAGGTATCGTTCATCAGGTTTACCAGCTATCCCATGTGGTTTCGTTTTCGGTGAGTTCATCTTTGCGCGGATAAAACCGTTTATGCACCTCGCCATGTTGAATAAAGTGATGGTCACTCTCTTCATAGGTAATATTTCGGCTAATCACACGGCGGTGTGGCGATGCGACCAGCACCACATCCGATTCAATCGTCCGCCCGGGAAAGACAATCATGCCAGACCCAATACGGCAGTTATGCCCCACCGCACTCCCCAACACAATTTGACCAACACTGGCAAGATCGCCATCAATATTGGCAGTACGAATCGGTTTTTGGGCGATGAGGTTAAAATCGGTGAAGGTGCTACCCGCACCAACAAAGCTATTGCGCCCCACCACACACATTTGCAAACACGTATTTTGGGCGATAATCGTGTTTTCCATGACAGCCGTCAGATAGAGCGCACACCGAAACGGCAAAAAGCAATTATCTGCCACGGTACTCATCATCAACACACAGCCCGCGTCTATGGTGACATTGTTGCCGATGGTGCAATTATCCAAAATCACCCCTGCCCCAATCGAACAGTTATCGCCAATTTCGGCGGGTCCCGTGATAATCGCAGACGGGTCTATGGCACAATTTTTGCCAATTTTTACCGAACCTGATGACTGCAAAATTTGTTTTTGCTCCAAGACGGCTGTCCACAATAATTTTATCTGGGCAAAAAAACTCTTTTCCATCAGGGTATCCAACCGCCCTGCCCGCCCAAAATTGCCACAGATGATGGTGGCAAAATAGATATGCACCCAACTTTCGATGGATATAATCGCCCGTGCGGGGGAATAATGGGTCAAATCGCCCTGCTCCATCGTCATAAAATCGGGGACGCTATAAAACCCAATTTCCCGCGCATCACTGGGGACGACTACGGGCAAAACATCGGGTGTATAACCATCTGGAAAAAACCACAAATCGCATAAAAACCATACTTTATTATCACTGCCCATGGTGGGAATAAAATTTTTGGTCAGGGGCAATGTATAAGAGTGAAAGGCTTTATCACTCGCGGGGAAGGCGGCACGACAGGCTTTACCCGTTTTACGCGCCTCTTTGACAAAATACTCTAAAAACTCTTTATCAAACCATAGGCTATCCCGATAAACAATCGCCTCACCCTGCACCGATGATAAATCGTCACGGCTATCTAAAATGCCCCCCAGTTCAATCTGATGCCCAAAAACACGGGCAATCAGTTGCTCTAAGTGCAATTTTAGCGGTTCTAAGCCAATGGTGAGTGAGCCTGCGGGTTCATTAAATGGTGGGACATGGCGTGTATCTTCAATAATATAACGGTACATGCACAACAATCTCCATGTAACTGCACAATTTTGGGATATGCAAAATTATACCCCTAAACGGGGTATTTGTGCGAATATTTGTTATTGGGATGCGCGTCTATCACTTGCCATCGGGCGATGGACGGTGATTATCGAGCAATGAGAAGGTATGCCCAAAGATTAAATGACGCACATAATCTGCTGTGAGAAAACTGAGGGGAAAATCTACCTTAAAATCGGTGGCATCGCGCAATTTTTGGAGTTGGTCATCGGTGAGCGCAAAATCGAGTACCCCCAGATTATCTACGATTTGGGCATGAGTCCGTGCGCCCAAAATGGGGATGATTTGCCCCACTTGTTGGCGCACCCAATTAATGGCTATTTGCGATGGTGAGCGATTTATCTCGCTGGCAAGTGCCAAAATCGTCTCTGCCATCTTCTTTTCGCTATCAGACGCATCGGCATTACGTTTTTGGTCGGTGTTATCTGTATTATATTTGCCTGTCAATGCCCCACCACTCAACACGCCCCATGTGAGCATCGTCAAATCCATCGTGCGCGACATCGGCATGACATCACGCTCTGCGGCGCGACTAAGGGCGCTATAGGGAAATTGAAAGGCAACAGGGCGTGTCCAGCCTCGTATTTCGGCAATGGCTACCGCCTGCGAGACAATCCAAGCAGGGGTATCTGAAAAAGCGAAATAGAGAACTTTGCCCGCCGTGACCAAATCGTCCACCGCCCGCAAAACTTCTTCTATGGGGGTGGTAAAATCCCATGCGTGCAAATAGAGAATGTCTATATAATCGGTATTGAGGCGTTTGAGGCTCGATTCGACTGTATGGCGCATGGTCTTGCGCGAATTGCCACCTAAATTGGGGTTACTGCGGTTTTCTGTCGCCATTTGCAGGGTATATTTGGTGGCAACGACAAATTCATCGCGCTTGGGGTGGATAAATTCACCGACAAAACGCTCGCTTGTGCCATTGGTATAATTATGCGAGGTATCTATAAAATTGCCACCCGCCGCCATAAACGCATCAAAGATTTTTTGCGCCTCTGGTTTGTCTGCGCCCCATCCCCAATCTGCACCAAAGGTCATCGTTCCCAAACAAAGTTCAGAGACCCGCAACCCACTTTTGCCGAGCAATTTATAGCGCATCATATTTTTATTCCTTTGCTATTCATCAACCATTGTGGAGAAAATCGCGGATGGTCTCATGAAAGCGGTCTGGCTCGTCCATCATAGGAAAATGCCCCGATTTTTCAAACCATGCGATTTTACTGGTGGGTGCATGTTGTTGCAACACCTTAAATTGGCTTGGGCGCACAATTTGGTCTGTTCTGCCATAAATACCTAAAACGGGCTTGGTAATTTGCCCCAATTGGTCGGTGAGGTCGGTTTGGCGCAATGTGCCGATGCTCTTAAAATAAGAATCTGGCGAAATTTTAGACATATCTTCCATCAGCATTTTGCCCATTTTGCGCCCATCTTTGGCGATAAAATAGGCATATCCGCGCATAAATAAGCGGAGCAGTGCGGGGGTTGTCCAGATAATACTCGCCAAACCACGATAGCCCGATAATTTGAGCAACAAATTGAGTGATTTACCCTGTATGGGAGACCCAATGACCACCGTCTTGACCACTTTATCGGGGTAGCGAATGGTCGCCGCCAACGAAACTGTGCCACCCATAGAATGACCAATGAGTGGGGCTTTGACGATGCCCAATTTATCCATAAATTGATTCACAGAATTGACGTAATTATCCACTGTAAAATTAGCTTCGCGGTCTACAGATTCGCCAAAGCCAAAAAAGTCAAGGGCATAGGTCTTAAATTCTTTGCCCAAAATTTCAATTGTATCACGCCACAACTCCCAAGAGCCGAGCCACCCGTGCATGAGAATAACGGGTCGTCCGCGTCCATAGGATTCATAATGAACGGTACCTTGCTCGGTCACAATAGTAGGCAAATGAAAACCGCCTTAATATCAGTCATAAGGATAATTGAATGAAATAGCCTGTGCCACTCACAAGGGGAACACCTCCCCCTGTGGTGAATTATTCCATCTCTTCTAAGATGGTGTAAAGCAGTTCCAGTAGCACATCGCGCACACTTTCGCGGTCACGCGCCACGCATGGGAGCAATTTGACACTTGGCTCAATGCGAAGCGCGAGGCGCAAATCTTCTGGAGCCCAAGCATCTTCACGGTCTTGCTTGTTTGCCGCTACCACATAAGGGGTTGGGGCATACGCACGGAACGTCTCTAAGATGCTCTTTGCCTCGCGGAAGGTCTCTGGCTTGGTGCTATCTACCATGACGATAAAGCCAAGCATCCCTTCTGCCAAGATTTCCCACATAAAATCGAAACGACGTTGACCGGGTGTCCCAAACAGGTATAACACCAAATCATCGTCAACGGTGATACGACCAAAGTCCATAGCGACTGTGGTTTGGTCTTTTTCTGTCCGTTCTGCGGTATCTTCTTTGATTTCGCGCTCGGTAGAAACGACCTCAATTTCTGAGATGGAACGAATGAACTCGGTTTTGCCAGAACTGAATGGTCCCGTAATGACCATTTTAACAGTTTGCATAATTTACCCGCTTTCCGTAAATAATGCCGAATAAAAAATAAACACTTTGCATCATGATAACCGCCTAAATAGACTTAATCTTATCAATCAATTTAGACACGACATCTTTCTTAATAGGTTGCTGGGCGGCGGCGCGTCGTTTTTGAGAGGGAGTCCCAGCCCGACTTGCGCTTCCGGGCGCAGGCGCGATAATCTCGACTAATCCCGCTTGCTCTAGCATATAGACAATACGCCGAATTTCCATATCGGACATATTGTTGGCTTTGCCAATGGCGCGAATGGTATTTTTGGGGTTTACAAAAGAGACCACCCGCCATTCTTCCACACTCAGATGAATCCCCTTAAATTTCTCTTTGGGATTTTCTGGGAATTTGAGCGCCACATCGAGGTTGGGAATGGCACTCACCAGTTCCTCGTCCTTTTTCATGCGCCGTGCGCCCTCTATAATAACATTTTCGAGGTCAATCGGCACATAGATGCGGTCTTCATTTGGCAAGGAATTATCATCAAAACGGAAGGGTCCACTGTGCCAAGACATCAGATTATACACCACATCCAACACAAATTGTTGAATACTGTTGATAATATCGCCCTGGCTCACATAATTTGCCCCAATAAGGCGCATGGCGAGGGCTTTATCCCCTGTGCCTTTGGCGCGGTCGCGGATGATAGTCGCTTGTTGGTCAGTTAATTTTCCCGACTTGTTCAATACTGCGATTAAATCATTCGCCTGACCACTCAGCAACGCATGGACGAGTTTCCCTGTCTTAAAGACGATTTTCGCCTTCTCTACGCCAGGGGCTTCTTTCTCTTTTCCCATGCCATCCTCTTCACCCGTTGGCACACCATCAAAAATGATAAGCGTCCCCGTCCTACCCGATAAATTTATCAGGTTAAATACTTGTGTAGCACTAAAATCTCTTAAATTTCCATGAAGTGGCATAAAAGCCCCCTACCTAACACGCTCCAAGACTCTGATAAATTCCATAACTCATTTGTTAATCACAGTCATTTTAACACAGATTGTTGTATTTTGTATCACTTGCAATTTGATAATTCAGATTATAGCGATGCGAGGGAATTGAGTCAACTAAAGGGGCGAATTTGGGGTGATTTTGGGGGCGCTGTGGCAATATTTGGCTAATCATGATAAAACAGGGACATATCATCATGGTTATGCCATATCATATATCCACAATAGGATGACAAAAATGGGTTTGCAAAATATTCTTTCGGGCATTAAAGCGATTCAAATGAGGCAATTCGATGAGGGGGCGCGATTTTTACGAATTGCCCTCAGAGATGAGACCGTCACAGGCAATTTACGCGCCACCGCCTTGCTATGGTTGGCAGAAACCACCGATAACAACCAATCTAAACTCAATTATTATCAGGATGCCCTAAAATCTGACCCTAATAATGCCGATGTCCAAGCCCGCATTGATGGATTAATGGCGGTAGGGTTGCCCCCCAGCCCACCACCACCAATAACATCATACGCGCCTATCGAAATTATTCCGCCACCAACCAGCATGTCATATACACCACAGCCTGTTTCGATGTCCATTGAGCCAGACCAACCTTTTATGCCCACTACCACCTCCAAGCCGACGGTGAGCGCCAACGCCCTGTATCGCACGGTAGGAATTCGGGATGTACGAAATGGTCGTGGCACAGGCTTTTTTATCAACAAAGAGGGTGTGGTCGTCACCACGCGCTATGTGGTGGGTGGCGAAAGAACGGTGCGTGTTCAGTTGGATGAGCGTCAAGAAGTAGAAGCACAAGTCATTCGTGCCTATTCCGATATTGACGTGGTATTTTTGGATACAGGTCTCACGATTCAACACCTATTGCCCACCGTCAACAATACCCACCTACCAGAAAATGGTGCGTTGGTGGCACATTCTCATTATGGCAAATCGGTGACGGGCAAGCGCCGTGCTACCAAAAATGAACTCAAGCATTATTGGATTCCTACCACCATCGAAACAATCCCCGATGCAGGCGGGTTGCCCCTATTTAACGATGCCAATTTAGTGGTGGGCATGTTGACCAAAAACACCAGCAAAACGACTGCCTATTGCTTTGGGGTGCATATTCATCATATTCATCTGATGTGGGAGCGCACCCAACAAGATTTTGCCGAGCCAAATACCATCTATTGTGGCAAATGTGGCAATCGGAGCAAGGTATTAACGACCAAAGGCGGATTTTATTGCGAGTCTTGCGGGGCAATTTTGCCACAAGGCGAGGATGTTCGGCGCTTCCCAACACCCGATATGGCATGGCGCTATGGCGAAAATATTGCCGCCCCATGCGAAAATTGCCAGTCGCGGGTGGGGTTTTATGATGAAAAATGTTTACGGTGTGGAGCTATACGCAAAAAAGGGAAAAAATAACCATGTTTGGACGCAATCGCAGTAAAAATGAGACCAAACCCCTAGAACGATATGTACGCGATGTTGAGGGCATTTTGCAAAAAGTGGGGGTCAACTTGGATGAAGCAAAGATGGCGCTAGAAGAGGGTTATGGCTGGGAATTTCGGCGCGGGTCTGCCAGCATTGAGGTTTATATTGTCCAACGGGACGAGAAAACCTATTTGCAGGTGCTATCACCATTGATGTATTTGCCCCAAAGCAATTTATTACCCCTCTATCGGCGCATGTTGGAATATAATCTGCAAATGACCAGCGCCTCATTAGGGATTTTTAATGATATTGTCTATGTATTTAGTGAGCGCCCTGTCATTGGGTTAGATGCCGATGAAACCGATGATATTATAGATTTTGTATCGGCATACGCCGATGACCTCGATAATACCTTCGTCAACGAATTTGGCGGGCGGTTATATTTACAGGTATAACCAGCCTATGGTGGCGGACTGTACCCCTCTGGGGGTTGTGTGTCCGCCACCGATTAGCCCCTAACTAATCTTCGTCATCCTCAAATTCATCGTCATCATCGAAATTGTCATCCTCATCGAAATCGTTGTCATCCTCATAATCATCGTCTTCCTCTTCTTCAAATTCATCGTCTTCAAATTCGTCCTCTTCTTCGTCATATTCATCAAAAGGACCAGATTCATAAACGAGCCAGAGTTTTTCTTCTTGTTTCATAGATGCATCTCCTATGTTTTTATTGTGCTTCTGCACATAACCTTAGCCATTATAGGAATTTAGTCTGAACTATCATCCCCAAATAGTAGGGGGTTTGTTCATACCAAATGATATTGGGCATTATAACACTGTCTTATAAAAATTGAGTTAATCCTCGTCCTTTTTCCCCTGATTCGTATCCAATTCGGTGTTCATATTGGTGGGTGATATGGGCGAATTGTCTATTTTGATACCAGATTTGATATTCACCCGCTTGCCCACACTCGGCGCTGGCTTGGTGGGCAGGTCATCTACCGATGACTGCAACCCTAAGTTTATATCCATCTCGGTAGACTTTGGTATATCCACCGAATCGGTAAGTGGCAGGGTATCGCCCGCTTCTGAATACCCCACTGGACGTGGTTTCTGGACATCTATCTCGGTTTCTAATGGGTCATCGTCATCCGCGCCTTTGCCCAAATTCACATCCATCTCGGTTCTAAGGTTGCCCACTGGTGCGGGTGTGGGCTTATCTGCCACTACGGGGGCAGGTTGGGGTGTGCTAATAGTGGGTGCGGGTGAATGGTATTCGACAGGGCGTTTACTAAAGTTGCTAATGATTCGCACACCTGCCCGCAAATCGCGCACCAGCGCGGGGAAATGTGTCCCAATCGCCAAAACAATGGCAAACATCAACCCCACACTAAACAGTTGGTCTGGCATATCATAAAAGATGAGCGCCCAATCTATTTTGAAAGGCAAAACAATCTCGGTGGTAAACCAGTTCACATCTCCCAATGCCGATAAATTGACAATGGGGTTACTGGCATACACGGGATATGACCACCCGCTTAATGCGCTAAAAAATGGCACTTCTTCAAACAGATAATAGCTGGTGTAGGTGACATAAATGGGGATATATGTAAACAATGCCGTGAGCGGAATCGCCAAAAAGCTCCGCAATTTGAGCATGGTCGTGAGGAAAAAGCCAAACATCAAGCCAAATCCGCCAAAACGCATCACTGTGGCGCTAATTTCTGGTTGTTGCAAAAATAGCCATGTGTATTGTGTCCAGACCAGTGTGCCGATAAACCACCCTAGCCCAAAACTGACAATCAACCTCACCCACCAGCGCCAAAATCCGCGCAATCGGCTGATAAATTCATCGGTGAATAACACCAAAAAGCCGATGAATAAGCCAAAAATGAGTCCGACTGCCAATGAATTTGACCAGCGTTGTGGGGTAAAAATCAGTTCACTGCGATAGGTAATCCATATCGTGAGACCCATCGCCAACCAGCCACCGATTGCCGCCATAAAATATCGGAAAATGAGCGAGAGGGGCTTGTCTATCATGCGCCGTAAGGTATTGGTCGTCCACGCATAACCCCGTCCCGCAAGGCTCACGCCATAGGGCAAGGAAGGTGCTTCATCACGTACCAACGCCAACGCCCGCAATGCGCCACGCCGACCATCGCGCTGTGCCTGTGCGATATGCCCCACAGCCGTGATAGACCGAATTTGCCCCACCACCCGCGCCGCGAATTCCGCGACTTTGGGCATCCCATAATCCACCGCAATTTCGGCAATGAGGGTGTCTATATCCTCAGAAAATACGGTCTCTTGCCAATCTGCCATATTGATTTCTTGGATTCCCTCACGGGTATTGGTGGTGAGCATCCGACCACGATACTCGGTTTTGACATCAAACTTTTTCTGCTGGGTCATCACTTTGGCGCGGGTGGCGAGGACGTGCAATGCCGCCAAACGTGCCGACTCATTCGTCTCTACTTGCAATGCTTGTGCGACCAATTTGGGAATTTGTGGGCGGTCAGAGTCGGAAAGTGTCTCTAGCCGATACAATGCCCGTACCCGTGCGGGTGGGTTGCCACTGCGGAGCGCATGAAGGCATACCCAACGCCGATTTTCGTCATCCAGTTTATTCCACCAAAAATCCACCTCTTGGTCATATTCCAGCGCCCCGCGTAGGAGCATTTGCGTGCCAGCCTCATCCAAATCCAGACGATAGGCATCGGCATTCATATAGTAGCCGTTCATGAGCATGTAATTGGTCACGCCCAACAAAAAGCGTCCATTGCCCCCTGCCCAATTGTGTCGCGCACGACTAAAAATATCCACCGCTTCTAATATGCCCGCATCGTCACTGTCAAACTGCGACAAATCAAATACAGGCGGGGTATATTCAGTCTCCCCTGTAAGGCTCACACTTCCCACTTCTGACGATGTGAGGGCAAAACGCAATTCATCTATCAATTCCATCAAAGAGCTATAACGGTCATCGGGGTCTACAGCGGTTGCCCGACGTAAAATATCGGTGAACGAATTTGGCACAAGCGGATTAATTTCGTCTAGGTGAGGCAATTCTTGGTGATATTGCATCTGCTTGAGCGCGATAGGCGTGGCATCAAACGGAAGCACCCCTGTAAGCATGTGAAACATCACCACCGCAAAGCTATATAAATCAGCGCGCCAGTCTATGACCTCTGAGGTGAGTTGTTCGGGTGCCATATAGAGCAATGTACCCGATCCAGGGTTAGTGGCTTTGCCTTCGCGGTCTAATACCGTTGCTAACCCAAAATCGGCTAAATAGGGCGATTGTGAACTGTCCAATAACACATTAGGCGGTTTGAGGTCGAGATGCACCACTTTTTGTTTGTGGGCATAATCCAACGCTTGGGCAATCGCTTGCCCCATCCGCAATGCCTCGTTGATAGGAAGCGGACCACGGCGCAATAAATCTTCTAAAGAACCACCCGCCACATAACGCATAACGATATACAATTGACCCTCATAATCGCCAAAATCATAAATCGGCAAAATATGAGGATGCTCCATTTGAGCAATCGTCTGCGCTTCTTGTTTGAACATGCCGACAGGGTTTGAATCGGTTGCCAGACCATGCACAATGGTCTTGATGGCGACCATTCGATTGAGCTTGTTGTCTCTGGCAGACCACACATCCGCCATACCGCCCCGCCCGATATGTTCAATAATTTTATAGTGATTGATGACTACGCCAACGTCCATATTTATGAGTGTCCCCCATAATAACCATAGATGAAGCGATAAAATTCGAGGGTATTGCGTGGACGATGACTACCTGATTCAATTTTGCGCCCAAACCCCGCATTATCAAACGCTTTCGGCTCGCTAGAGAGTTGGATAAGTGTCACCAGATTGATAAATTGTTGCAAATTGCGCCCAATATCTTGCAATTGTGTGTTCGATGGATTGTCTATGAGCGAGGCAATAATATGGCGCACCTCACGGGCAATATCGCCCACAGGCAATTTTATCGGTTGGGTCTCTGGCAAGGCGCGACGCAAACTGTGAAGTACAAAGTAAGTCGCTTTAATATCGCGGAAAAGCACAGGAATCGTCTTTCCGTCCAATGGATACCGAATATCGGGGATGTTTAATTTGGTGACAACACGCTCATTATTGGGGATGAGTTGCCCCCCAATCACCCGCATGACCTCATAGGCGCTGGCGGGGTCTTGTTTGGCGGTGATAAGCCGTGTGATACGATCATCCTCCTCATATTCGGGACGATGTTGCTTGGCATATCCCGCCAAAATATCACCGATTTCGAGGATATTGTTAATCATGGTGCTGTGGTCACTGCGGTCTAATTTACCCGGTATCGCCGCCAATCCATTGACGATTGTCCCTTGTGTGGGGATGCGTTTGGGGTCTAAATACACCTGATGCGTATAGGTCAGAAAATCCACCGCATGTTGCAATTGCGCCGCATATTCGATGAGGTTGATATCACCAAGCAGTTGCTTGAGAATAAAAGCCGTCTCTAGCACAGGGCGTAAGGTGGGCGAGAGTTCTTTGAGCAAATAGGTCATGACCTTGCGCCCTCTGTCCTCATCCAATAGACGAATATACCCCGCCAAAATTTCGATGCCTTTTGCTTTGGCTTGGCTATTCCATTCGATTTTTTTATAAATTTCCACCAGCGTCTTTGCGCCCTCAGACCCCAATGCAACCATCGCATAAGGGACAACGGTGGTAATATCCTCTAGCCCTTCTAGGCTACGGCGCGAAGCATAATGATCCATCAAATTGAGGATGGCGGCGGGTGGGACAATCTCTATCAAATACCGTTCATCAAAAAGTTGCTGACCAATTCGCAAAGCGACATCATCCAATTCTGCCGCGCCTGTGTGTCGTTGCAAGGTGCTGATGCTGGCGACAATATAGGGCACAGATTTTACCCCATATTGGTTGATAGCTTTGAGCATATTCGGCACTTCACGCAATGGCACAGGTGTCTGCGAAAAAACCTCACCAATGGTCGCCAAATACGTCTGCTGATTATCGCCCGCATACAACGCCGAAAGTTGCTTAATCATCTGCTGTGCGAGTTCTTGATAGTCGCCCAACATCAACCGCATTTGCAACAAAATACGCGGGGCGGGTTGCTCTAGGGTGATGATAATGGCGCGGTCTTCTAGTGCAGTGACCATTTTACGCAGGCGGTCTGCTTGCAAGCCACCATCGGGTGTGGTGAGAATATGATACAGGCGCGTGAGCAACGTGGGCGAAAAAACCGTGAGTTGTCCGTTTTCTTGGGCAAACTCGCAGAGGCGCAACAGCACCAATCCTTCCCATGTTTCGCCAAAGCTACGTGAGGCTTTGACAAAAATTTCCCCCGCATTTGGCACTTTGGTCGTGCTATTCAATGCCCCCCACGCCCGTATAATGGCGGGGTTGAGCCGTTCACGGAATTTATCTTGATTCATCAACCGCTTAAAGGCATCGGGTTCTAAATACTTGAGCGCCAATAAAAAGACATTCTCGGCAATTTGTGCATCGCCAGACATGGGCAAGGCAAACCGTAAAACAGGCTGAATAATGCGCTCTACATGCAACGATTCATCTGCCAGTTGCAAATCTTTGAGAAAATCGGATATGCCTTCTACATCTTGCTCATCCACCAATTTTTTGAGGCGCGATAATCCCGCCCGATGGGTTAAATCCACCCAATCTTGCCCCTGTGGTCCCAGTGGATTCGTAATCCACTTGATGAGTGTCTCGTGCAATAACCAGCCTTGCCCCTCATTGAGCGATTGCTCCATCTGTCGCCAAATCGTGCGCTCTAGCTGGGGGTCTTCGCGCAATAACATCGCCACAGGGTCGGCATGGCTCATATCACGCATGGCAAGCGAAAATTTGACCAAATGCCCCGCATACAACGCCCGCAGTTCGTTGGATAGCGTGGGGTCTTCTGCTAATATGCGCGAAATTTCGTCTTTATCCACAGGCTGAGAATTGCGAATGGCTTCATCCATCCGCACCCGTTGCGAGGCATAACCGAGTGCATCGCTGAGTTTATCGCCCAGATTAAACCGCCACCCCGCCACCGCCGTCATCGCATTATTGCGCTGGATGACCAATTCGGTATCGAGTCGCAATTGACTGATAATAAAATGGCTATAGGGGTCGTCATTAGATACGCCATGCATCTGCTTGCGCGTCCAATTAAACACGGTGGCATCGGTCGGCGGAACATCATCACTATAAAAGCGAATTTGGGCATCGTTATCGTTATTCGGTTGGCTATGGGTAGAAAATGACACCCCATACCGCGCCGATGAGGGCAATAGGGACAATAATCCCTGTATAAATTGCACCCGTTGGGTTAAATCGGGCGGTGCGCCTTGTATGATGACGGGTGTCCCACGCACAACCCCACCAAGCAGATTTTCGATGGTGGGCAATTTGTTGCCTGTGAGCGTCATCAATTCCAAAATATCGTCTATTTCTTCATCGGGAGTGCGTACACGCGGTGGCAAAAATTCAATCGGCTTGAGGCGGTTATCCGGTTTATCGAAAACAGGCATATTTTCTGGGATGAGCGTCATCAGACTATGTAAATTGCCAAAAATGGCTTTGAGTAATTCTGGGGTAATAAAAATATAGTGCGAAATAAGTTGCCCCGCACTCCCCTGTTGTGACTGCACCATCAAAAACGGCATGAGCCGATTTCTGCCCCGCAAAATTGCCCATGAGCCTGTTTTTGCCGTCATAAACGGAGGCAATATCACCCGTTCCACCGCTTGCTCCGCTAATTTTGGCGATACCCCTGGCGACATGGCGAGGATGCGCTGGTCGCCAATCGGCTTGTTATTTGTCACCAATTGCCCATAATAAAAATGTTCGAGTATAAATTTCGCATCAGACACAAGATTGTCCTAACTAATCGGTTTTATTGCCAACATAGACTTGATTATAGCGTGTTTTTATTAGGGGCGCTAAAGAGATGAGCATTTTTGAGCAGAATATCCATCTATAGAATGAGCATAGGGGTAAATGGATTGCACCCTACGCCTTCAATTTTTTGCCTAGCAGGTCGCTGAGTTGCCTCGCCAACATCGGACTGACCACACACACGGGACATTCTGGCAACAATGGTTTAATCGCCCGTTGTGCATTGAGCCAATGATGTCTGGCACGCGCCCCCGCCCCCATTTTTTGTTGATAGTCGCCCATCATCCACGAAGCCAATGGGTGATTGCGTTGTGAATAGAGCGCCGCCCGCAACGATTCTTCTGCGCCATCCATCTGCCCTGCCTCCCAATGGAGCATCGCCCGAATATAATGGGCATCGGCAGAAAGTGGGTCATAGTCGAGCGCGAGGTCAAGATGAAAATGTGCCAATGCGCTATTTTTTTGGTTGGCATACACCACCGCCATGAGCAAATGTCCACCCGCATTGTGCGGTTCTGCCAAAAGCAATTCACCGAGAAGTGCGTCTGCCTGCTCATATTGTTCTGTCTGAATCGCATTCACAGCTTGTTCATATACCGATTGCAATAACAGGCGTGTGGGTGGCTTGTCTATGGGGTCTTTGGTGATAAACACTGCCGATTCATCCAAGCGATTATTGGCTTTAGCATAGCGCACCGTATCGTCTTGAATATATGCCTGCCACAAATCGCGCTGGCGAATGGTCTCTGCATGACCCAATAACAACACACCAGACGGGGCAAGTGCCTCATGAAAAATAGTCTCGGCTTTCATGGCGCTGGTGGGGCTAAAATAGAGCAATACATTTCGACACAAGATGAGGTCAAATTGTGGTGCTGGCATGGTTTCTAGTACATTGGCATGACGAAATGATACGCGCCTCGCCAAAAACGGTTTTATCCGCCAACCATCGGGCGCAGGGTCGAAATAAGCCTGCTTAAACCCATCATCCACTTGCCGAAATGCCCATTCCCGATACACCCCCGCCCGTGCCAACGCCAATGACCGCCCGTTGAGGTCTGTGCCGAGCAAATGAATATTCCATCGGGCAATATCGGGTAATAGCTCATGGAGCAAAATAGCGAGCGAATAGGCTTCTTCGCCACTGGCACAACCCGCACTCCAAATATTGAGGTATAAGTTGCCAAAGTCGCGCCGTTTGGCGATGAGAGGGGGCAATAAATCGTGGCGCAACAAGTCGAAATGCGCTTTTTCGCGCATGAAATACGTTTCGCCAATGGTCAGGGTATGAATGACGGCTTGCCACTCGGTATCGGTATAGGTGGTAGCAGATAACCGATTGAGATAGGCGGTTAAATCGCCCATTGGATGTGCCGCCAACAAGTCAGTGAACACATGCTGTAATTTGGTCATGACAGCAATGCCAATACGATTTTCGATAAGCATCGCTATTTGTTTTTCGAGTGTGGTGGGGGGTTGAGTAATCACCAAATATCCCTATTGTTGAGTCATTTATGCGGTGATTATAACATGAATTCCATCATAAAAACGTAAATTGTTGTTCATTATATCCCCCACGAGGTATATCGTTTTGGCACGAAAAATTGACAATCTCCCCGCAACACTCTATACTCACACTTGGTTGTTTTTTGGTTTGACACAATTTTGCGGGAGCTATTGCTTTGCGACGCACGTTACCGCTATTCCTCATAATTCTATGGTCATTCATGAGTTTGGGCATAACAAGCGCCCAAGCCCCTACCCTTGTGCAAGGCGACCCGCCCAACGCCGCCCTCATCAATATTTCTGCACCCGATGAACAGGGTGTAGTGACGATTAGTGGCGCATCTGGCGCAGTTTTTCCTTTGGCACAATTGGCGATTCGGAACTTATTCACCGAACAAACGGTGTATGTCAATGCGTCTATCACAGGCACATTCACCACCACCCTCTATGGACCAGGGCGTACCCCATTTTGGATTAGCCCTGCGGTTAGCATCCCAGATAATTTACGCAACCGACCAGTGGGGCTACCGGGTGGGTCTGGCATCATCATTTATGGCAATGCCAGCGAATCTATTTCGACCAATGGCACAAGCCAATTTCCCACCCCCGCCCTCAGTGATAGCACCATTACCCGTTTTTATGTGGCGGGTGCATTGGCACAAGGGGCATCTATTTGGAGTGCCAATGGACGGGTGAATAACAATCGGCTCAATGCTGGTGATACTTTTATCCTTGAAATGGATATGACTTTCACCCTACCCGATGCCACCCCCATTGACAATTTGCGCCTATTTACAGAAATCGCTCTACAACCTGTGGCGGTTCAGTCGGATGGCACAACCACCGCCCAGTATATCGCCGCGACCCATACCAATAACGGCATATCCAATGTATTGACCACATCTGGTCTGGCAGTGGATAATTTGCGGGGCGATTTTATTTTTCCACAAATCGAAATCCCAGCCGAGTCCATTGTCCAAGACGGCAATCGTCTGTATGTGGGATTGCGCTTTAATACCATACTCCCCATTGACCTACCCAACGGGATATATGTCCCCATGCTCATCGGCTATTCGCAACTTGGGGATGCCCCTCTCGCCCGATGGGAAGATAACGGTATTTTTGGACAAGGGACGGGTGTCTCGCAAAAACCCATCAACCGTTTACCTGTGGTCATCAATATTGGCGCAGTCACCGATATTCAAGTGCCATTTGCCTTGTTCTATGACAATCCATCAGACGGCTCACGGGGAATTTTGCCCACAGGGACACCCATCGCCCTGTCTAATCGGGTACGGTTTAATAGCCCCACCTATATTTTGCCCCCTGCCAGCTATCCATTAGAACCTTATTTGCTCAATCAATTGCCCAATAGCTATACCACCACCGCCGCGCCATTGTTGCCATTATTATTTCCGGGTGGCAGGCTCAAAGCCACCGTCACCTTGCCAGATGGTAATGTGTCCGATTTACCCGATGTGGCAATCGTGCAAAACCGGGTATCTACACCAGAAATTGATGAACGGTCACTATTTGGTGGGCAATCCCCACAAGACACTTATCGCTTGGGGACGAATAACCTCGACTATGGCGCATTTAATTTTGCACAGTATGGCGAATATGCCATCACACTCACAGGGAATATAGAAGATTTAAGTGGCAACCGTTATAACGGCGGTGGCACATATACACTACTCGTTGCGGAATTACTCGATTTAACGCCTGCTGTCCCCTCTGGGATGCCATTTTTTGTTGGCGATGCGTTTTTCCCTGCGGGGCATATTGCACCCGGTTTTCCTGCGGATATGACCATCACTGTGACCATTTTTACCCAAAACGGCGATGTTATCGTGCATGAATTTGCTGGCACAGCCGACCGTTATGGCTATTTTGTGTTAGATGGTGACTTATTGATATTTGACCAAGCAGGTGAGTATCTCATAGACTACGAAGCCCGTTATACCGACCAAAGCGGAAAATTATGGGCGGCAAGTATGCGGAGTGCGGGCGTGATTGGCTCTGAATCGTCAACACTCATCGCACACGGCGGGCGTGGACTCGATGGTTATGCCACCATTCTTGCCCCTGCATGGTTCAATAGCGACCAATTGGCAAATCAGATAGGGGCAAATAACGCCCGTCCACACTATCCCTATTTCATTGGTGATGTGGCGCGTATCAGAGACACGCGCACGGGTGGCTTGCGCCCCGCCATGTATATTCAAGATACAAATGGCAGTTATGAGTCATGGTTGTTGGGCAGTGTGCCAAATTACCAAAGCCCCTATGGTGTTGGTTTGGGACGTATGGCGACAGAAGATAGGTTGCCATTGCTTTCGGTGGTGGGTGGCACACAAAATGAATATGGCGCGGCACTTTTTAGCAATTTGCTGGTGAATCGGGCGTATGCCTATATCAGCGCCGTGCGTCCAGATGTCACAGCCCGTCAATTTGTCATCGGCGGAAATTCCCCCCTGCTCGATTTACATTGGGATAGTGAAGACCCCTATAACCGTCAATTGGGTGTAGGCGCAACAGGTGACCGTGCAGGCGATTATTTCTTCCTATACGGCGGGGTTATCGTTCAAAATGCGGAAGCGGGCATCAACACCATTGTGCCGTATGCCTCTTTTGCCAGTGTGGGCAACGATACCGCCCGCGCGGGGGTCTATCCGCCCTATCGCGGGGCAGGTGGTGGCGCAACAGACGGCGCATTAATCACCTTTGGGTCACAATCGTATGATGTATTTTTTCATCCCACAGGTGTTCATCCGCATCAAGTGATGACACAGGGGCAAACGCTCACCCTCGCGGGGCAAATTGCCCCCACGCTCACCTCGCAGGTCGAAGTGAGTATCACAACACCCAGTGGTGAGCAAATCCGTTACACCGATATGAGCAATCCGTTGGGGTATTTTTATCGCCCAGAACACGATTTACCGTTGGATGAAATTGGTATCTGGACAGTAGAACTCACTGTTACCCCCATGACCACCACATCAGCAGGCGCATTGAGTGAGCCATTGCCCGTTGGTGGCGTGTTGGGCGCACAAAATCGTGTTTTTTCGGTGTATGTCATCGCATCAGAGGCACCCGTTTTAGCATGGTCACGTCCAGAGGGCAGAATCGCAGTATCAGCGGGTGCGCCCCTTAATTTTGGCGTGACTGCACCCAATGGCTGGTCAAGTCTGCGGGCGTATGTCACTGTCAGAACTGCCTCGACTATCTTGCAAGCCACCCCACTCACACTCACAGGGCGCACCGCATCGTATCAATATAATCCCACCACCCTCAGTAGCACCTTCCCCAATCTCGAAGCCGATGGACGTGGCAGTGGGGCGTGGGCATCGGATGTGGTGAATATGACCTTCATCATCACTGGCACAGATAGCGAGGGCAATATCGGCATTGTCGCTAGGACAGCCACTTTATTTCATGACACACTCTATTCTGTAGACACCGAAAGTCTGGGGGGATAATTTCCACATGGTTATTCGTGCTTCTCGTTGGATAGGTATTGCCATGATGTGCCTGCTATTAGGCACGGTATCGGCTCAAGAACGTCCCCTCTATGCCCTGCCCGATGCCAATACACGGACTGTCCATAGCGCCAGTATCGCGCTCACCAGCACCGGGCGCTTTATTGCCGTTGCCAATTTTCTCAATGACACTGTTTCGTTATTCGATTTGCAAGTGCGGGCGAGTGTGGCAGAAATTCCTGTGGGCGATGACCCGCGTTCAGTGGCATTTTCGCCGAACAACCAATTATTATTGGTCGTCAATCGGGGCAGTGGCACACTGAGCATCGTAGATGTCCCCACTCGCACCGTGACCAATACTTATACAGTCGGCATTTTGCCATACGGGGTAATTGCCGCCAATGACCAATTTGCCTATGTCACCTTACAAGGCACACATGAGGTCATCCAGATAGATTTTACGACAGGGCGCATTGTGGAGCGCATCACCACCCCACCCGACCCAACTGGACTGGCAATTTGGGGAAATTTGCTCTATATCACCCATTTGTGGAGTGGCGATTTTTCGTTGATATACACCCCACAAGGGCAAGTCGTCCGTGTGATTAGCACAGGCGATGATGTGAGCCTCGCGCAATCGGTGATGATAGACCCCACCAGCGCCCGCGCCTATTTGCCCCAAAGCCGTAGCAATGCCGATGCGATGGCTATCACGTATGACACGACCATTTTCCCTGTGGTGAATGTGGTAGATTTACGCAATATGTCGGTGATTCGCAATGCGCGAATCGCGCTAGATGTCGCAGACCGCCCCGTCAATATGCCCTTTAGCCTCGATCTGGATACGACACGCGGTTTGTTGTATGTCGCCAATGCAGGGACAAACGATATTTCTGTGATAAATCTCGCCACAGGCTTGGCGCAAGCCCATGTGGTGGTTGGTGGCAATCCGCGTGGGGTAATTCTCAATTTGGATAATAGCATCGTTGTGGCACATAACGCCATAGACGGCTCACTTAGCCTGATTGATACCCGCGATTTTAGCATTAGCACCACCGTCCCCGTGAGCGACCTGAATATCCCCATAGATGAAGCTATCGGCGCAGAATTATTTCATAGTGCCAACGACCCGCGCATGAGTTCCAATTGGGTGAGCTGTGCCAATTGCCATTTTGATGGGCAATCTGATGGACGCGCATGGCAAGATATGAATGGTGTGGTACAAAATACGCCTGTTTTATATGGCTTACTCGACTCTGCACCCTATACCAGCACAGGCGCATGGGATGAATTAGCCGATATAGAACTCAAAATCCGTAGCCTACAAGCAGGGTATGGTCTGATAGAAACAGGGATTAATCCCCCACTCGGCGCAACTCATAGCGGGCTTTCCATTGACCTAGATGCGTTGGTATTCTATATCACCACCTTCAAAGCACCACCCACATCCACCACACATGCCCCAGAATTAATCGAGTCGGGAGAAGCCATTTTTACAGAACTCGAATGTGCCACCTGTCATATTGGGACATTGGGATTAGACGGCATGAGCCACGATGTTGGCACAGGTGGCGACTTTGATACCCCCACCCTCAATTGGCTCTGGATGAGCGCCCCATATTTTCATGATGGACGCGCCCAAACCCTACAAGAGGTGTTTTTGCTAGACGGCGTGCATCAAATTATTGGCGAAAAATCATTAGCAGATATTGATGCACTTGTCGCCTATTTGCAGTCTTTACCGCGCTAATGCGTTATAATTTAGCTATCTGAATAGAGAAGATAAAGGGCTTATAGATGCACAGTAAATTTAGAATAGGTCTTTTTTTAGCGTTACTAATTATTTTTTCGGTTGTATCGCTTGTCCAATCCCAAGAAGATGACGCGCCAACAGGCACACTGGTTTATATCAACCACAATGGAGATGCCTCGCGTGGGGCGTTGTATCAGTTTTCGTTCGATGATGAAACCAGCGTCAGGCTATCGCCAGAAGATGCCACACGGAGCGATTTTAATCCTATTTTTTCGCCAAATGGCGCATGGATAACCTTCTCAAATAATAACTTTTTGTCGTTCATGCGGTCTGATCGCACAGACATCATCAACACAGATATTGAGCGTGCGTTGTATGTGTCATGGTCTTGGGATAGCACACAAGTCGCGTTTCTCACGCCCACACGGGAAGCGTATAATATTGGCATTTATTCGCTAGAAACAGCAGAACTACGGATATACGAGAGTCCAATCGTTATCGAAAATTTTGCCACCCCCTCATGGTCACACGACAACCAATCCATCTTGTTTTCTGCCTATGAGCAATCTGGCATGAATAACGATATTTATAGCCTCTCCACCGACTTTGAGACACTCACCACTATCACCAATTCGCCTGCATTATCAGAAGCCAGCCCGTCTGTTTCGCCCAATGGCATGTTCATCAGCTACAAAGTTAAGATTAGTGGCTCTAGTGCGGGTGATGTATGGGTGATGGATAGCGATGGCAACAACCAGCGCAACCTCACCAATGGCGATTTGGTGGTGGGGTCACTCAATACCCGTCATATTTGGTCGCCAGATAGCACCCGTGTGGTCATGGAAGACGCTGGTCAAGGTATTGCCATTATAGACATCACCACTGGCGCTATTTTAAGTAACGAAGGCGAAAAACCCGCATGGTCGCCCGATGGTCAGTGGATTGCCTACATGCAATTTAGCAGAAGTAGCGATGGTTATGGTTTTTCGGATATTTATATCGCCCCTGCCAATAACCCTACAGCGGGAGAAGTGATTCTTGAGGATGTATTTTCGGGATTAGCATGGCAACCAGACCCGTCACTCACATTTGATAGTGTCACCATCCCAGAAGCCACACCCGATATAGCCCATCCCATCATCGAATCGGTATTGGTAGCGGGTCAGATGAGTGCATGGTATTTTGATGCCGATGCCGATGCACCTATCACAATTATTGTGCAAAGTGATGTCTTTGATACCATCGCCCAACTCTATACACTCGCTGGGACACTGATTGCCGAAAATGACGATTTTGACGGCACAAATTCACAAATTGATCTGACATTACCCGCCGAGGGAGTCTATCAGGTGGTCATTACCTCATTTTATGGCGATTCTAGTGGTGCATATAACCTCACCGTCATCGGTGCAGATGGCGACCTGCGCGAAAAAGCACAAGGTGGGCGCTTTATAGATACCCCAACACCCACTGCCACCGTTACGGCAACAAATACACCGACAGCCACATTTACACCGACAGCCACATTTACACCCACTGTTACCCCAACAGCAACCATCACCCCAAGCCCAACTTTTGGCTTTGACCGCGCCCAATGCCCCGCCAATTTGCCCCCACAACTGGCAATCGGTGGCAGAGGACGGGTATTACCGGGTGGTGCAAGCACCGTCTATGAGCAACCCCTTTCTAATTCTGCGCCATTGAGCGAAATTCCGGGTGGCGTGAGTTTTACCGTCTTAGACGGTCCCGTATGTACCGATGGATTTATTTGGTGGCAAGTCGAATATCGCCAAACCATTGGCTGGGTCATCGAGGCAGGTAGTGGGGTCTATTTCTTAGAACCGTTGCGACGATAACATACGGTTAAATCAACTATCACAAAAATCCCCCAGCCCCCAATTACTGGGGGATTTTTTATCGGCTAACGGGTGTACGATTTGACCAGTAATAAACATTCGGTCAAATAGTCGGAAAGGACATTATGGAGAAGGCGCAAAAATCAGACAACAAGACCCGTGAAAAACGGATTTTGGACGCAACCGCAAAATTGCTCATGCGTTATGGCTATGACAAAATGACCATGAGCGATATTGCAGAAGAGGCGGGTATCTCTAAGGGAGCAATTTATTTGCACTATGCCAGCAAAGAATCCCTTGTAGATGGGCTGATAAATCGCCAAACAATAGAGTATGCAGATAGCATCATGACACGTCTTGAACAAGACACAGAAAATTGGTCATTTGTATGGTTATATCGGCACGCGATGATACTTCTCCCGCAATATCCATTACTCACGGGACTCATTCGCAATAGCAAAAACATCTTTGGCAGTTATTTTCAACGGACGGCTCTCAATATAATGCACCTCAAACGGCGGTCACGCCCAGAATTACTACAAGTCATGCAACAAGCGGGTGTTATCCGCGCCGATTTAGACCTCAAAGTCGCCGCATACACCCTCGACTATATGGCATATGGCTTGCTCAATGTTGAGGACATCATTCCGCCAGAAGAAGCACCCCCATTTGAGGATGTGGTTACATTCTTTGCAGAAATCTTAGAAAAGACATTCGTGCCACCCGATGGGGGCAATAAAGAAGCTGGTAAAGCCATCATCAAGCAAATCATCGTTGCCTATAAAGCGCAACTTGTGGCGCTAGAACAAACACAAGACTAAAAGGAGTTGGGACTATGAACGCAATTATACAAACCGAAGCCCTCACCAAAACGTATGCGGGTGGGCGCGGAAAAAAACCATTCACCGCATTGAGCAACGTCAGTTTGACGGTCAATGAAGGCGAAGTTATGGGATTTTTGGGACCTAACGGTGCGGGGAAAACCACCGCTATCCGCATGTTACTCGATTTTATTCGCCCCACAAGCGGACACGCCCAAATTTTTGGCAAAGATGTACGCGAACACAGCATCGAGATTCACAAGCGGGTTGGGTATTTACCGGGTGAACTCAATCTGTGGAAAAACGAAACATCACTCAATATCGTGCGCTACTTCATGCGCGTGCGTGGTGGTGGCGATATGGCGTATGTGAGGCAATTGGCAGAGCGCCTCGAATTTGACCTAAATAAGCGCATCCGCGAATATTCAACAGGCAATAAGCGTAAGATTGGTCTCATTATGGCGCTGATGAACCGCCCAGACATGCTCATTTTAGATGAACCGACCAGTGGGCTAGACCCCCTCATGCAACAAGTCTTTAATCAACTCATGCACGAGTTCAAAGCAGAGGGAAAGACCGTTTTTGTGTCATCGCATGTATTGGGAGAAGTCCAAGAGATTTGTGACCGTGTGGCAATTTTGCGGCATGGCAAACTCGAAACAGTAGAGACCATTCAAAACCTGACCCATGTCGATTTCCGTTGGGTGACGCTCACCTACAAAGAACCTGTGACCATTGCGGATAAACTCACCGCGCTGGCGGGTGTGAGCAGTTTGGAAGTCAATGGCAACGTGGCAAAATTCCGCATGAATGGCGATTTTAACCCCCTGCTAGAAGTCGCAACCAACCAGTATGTGGTCAATATGCACATCAAAGAACCCAGTTTAGAAGAGGTGTTCCTCGCCTTTTATGGGGATAATGGCAAAGAAAAGTCAAATAAAACAATTGCACAGGCAAAAAATAGCCCCGTGATGGAGGTGGTATCATGATTGGCACCGTATTAATGGAGACACTCCGCCGTAGCTGGAAACAGATGGTATATTGGGGAATGGGCATGGCAGTATTGGCATTTTATCCATTTTTGATGATGCCAAGCACCCCAGAGGGTTTTGAGCAATATGCCGAAATTGGCAGAAGCCTACCAGAAGGTGTACTAGCGATGTTTGGGCTGAACGATGTCGCCATCATCGGCACACCAGAGGGGTTTATTGGCTATTCGTTCTTTGGGTATATTTTGCTGGTATTGGCAGTATATGCGGTGATTGCAGGCTTAAATGTGAGCGCTGTAGACGAAGATAACGGCAGTATGGATATGCTCCTCAGCCTGCCTTTACCACGCTGGCATATCATCACAGAAAAGGTACTGGCATATAGCCTAATGTCGGTGGGCATTGCCCTATTCGCCTTTATCGGCTTCTTATTTGGCGCACAAATTGCCGGAGACAAATTAAATTTGTCGTGGGAACGTTATCTGATTAGCACATTGAGCATCGTACCCGGGACAATTTTTATGCTGGCAGTGACGGCTTTCATCGGCACATTGGTGCGTCGGCGCTCAAATGCCGCCGTACTTGCGGGTATATTCATCTTTGCTAGTTATGTCCTCAATGTAGTGGGTGGCATGTCTAACACCGCTTTTGCAGAGACAATGAAGGGCTTTTCGTTTTTCGCCTATCTGAATACCAGCACCGCACTTAAAGAAGGCGTTGCCATAGCCTCTGCATTGACGCTTATTGGGGTATCTATTGCCTTGACAGTGGGCGCAGTCGCCTTGTTTGAACGGCGCGATGTGTCGGTATAACGCCTAAAAATCATCCATTCCCCAAAGAGGCATGGGTATCATGCCTCTTTTTATTTCATTTTTCGATATGTTTGTTAATATTGCACATCACTTTCTCATGTTTGTAGGTTGCGAAATTCCTCACAAGTGTTAATATTATGTATTGGTGAACTGCCACCACCCCTGAATACAATTCAAACCGCATTTGGACAGTGGTAGACATTTATATTGTGTCCGATTTGCATACATCCTGTAATCACACGGAGGCTCAATGAAATTTAGAAATCGTATCTTATTAGCTGTATCGTTGGTTTTTATGGTCGTCTTGGCGGCTTGCGCCACAGGCACTTCCACAGAAACACCCGCGACTCGTACACCCCGCGCCGAAACTGCAACACCAGAGGCTACGGCAGAAGTTGTTGAACCAATTGTCGAAGAAACACCCATTGCCGAAGCAACCACAGAAGTATCTAATATCGTAGAAACTGCCGTAGCAGGCAGTGACTTTACCGTTTTAGTTCAAGCTATCGAAGCCGCTGGCTTGGTAGAAGCCCTTAGCGCACCTGGTCCATTCACTGTGTTTGCCCCCACCGATGCGGCATTCACCGCCCTGCTCGAAGCACTGGGCATGACCGCAGAAGAACTGCTGGCTAATACAGAATTGCTCACTAGCGTATTGCTGTATCATGTCGTGGCAGGCTCTGCCAATGCCGCCGATTTGACCAATGGTCAAACACTCACCACTCTCGCAGGATTAGACCTGACCGTCACCATTGATGGTGCCACCGTCATGATTAACAATGCGACTGTCATTGTGGCAGACATTGCCACATCCAATGGTGTGATTCATGTGATTGATACGGTCTTGTTGCCCACAGAAGTCACAGAAATAGCCACATCATCTGTCGAAATGACAGAAGAAGCTATGGTCGAAATGACAGAAGAAGCCATGGTCGAAATGACAGAAGAAGCTATGGTCGAAATGACAGAAGAAGCTATGGTCGAAATGACAGAAGAAGCCATAGTCGTTGAAGCGACCGAAGTGCCTGTCGTTGTTGCCCCCGCGACTGTCATCACCAATGTATGTTTGGTGGCAGACCAAGGTGGTATTAGAGACGGCAACTTCAACGCATTGGCGTATGTTGGGATGCAACGTGCCGAACAAGAATTTGGCTTGCAAACCCAAATCATCGAATCTGATGAACCCGCTGACTATGAACCCAACATGGAAACCTGCATCCGCAATGGTGCAAACGTCATTGTCTCCGTTGGTTTCACCCAAACCGATGCCGCCATCGCCATCGCCAATGCCAATCCTGATGTGTTTATCATCGGTGTTGACCAATTCTATCGCGAAGGACAACCCGCCAATATCGTGAGCCTCCTCTTCCGCGAAGACCAAGCTGGTTTCCTCGTGGGGGTCATGGCGGCACTCGTCACCCAATCCAACGTCATCGGTGGCGTTTATGGACGTGATGTTCCCGCAGTCGTCAAATTCCGTCATGGTTTTGAAGAAGGCGCTCGTTACATCAACCCAGAAATCATCGTTTTGGGTCAATATACCGACCGTTTCGATGCCCCTGCACTCGGTGCAACCATCGCTGAACAATTCATTGGCGAAGGCGCTGATGTGATTTTCGGTGCAGGTGGTGGTACTGGCACAGGTGGTATTCAATACGCCGCAGAACGTGGTGTCTATGTCATCGGCGTTGACCAAGACGAATACCTCACCAATTTTGGTGCTGGCGATTCCCCTGGTGCCGAATTTATCATCTCTAGCGCATTAAAATCGGTGGATGTTGGTGTATTTGACATGCTCGCCGCACTCGCTGGTGATATGACCTACACCTTCTTGGGTGGCGGGACATACATGCTCGAAGCCGCCAATGACGGCATCGGCTTTGCCCCACGTCACGACTCGGACTTGTCCGATGAAGTCGTTGCCCGTGTCGAAGAAGTCTTTGGTCTGCTCAAAGCTGGTGAACTCGAAACCAATGTTGACCCCGTAACAGGTGCTTTCATTGTCGAACCAGAAAATATGCAACCAGAAACCATGATGACCGCAGAACCAGAAGCAACACCAGAAAACTAATTGGGAACACCATCCAATTAGAAACTAGCAACATAAAAGGCGTATCCGCAATGGATACGCCTTTTTTTATATGCCAGCTAGGTGGGGTGATGTGTCGTTATTTTGCGATTTCGACAGACCGTGTTTCGCGGATGACTTGCACTTTAATTTGACCGGGATATTGCATGGTCTCTTCGATTTGTTTGGCAATATTCCGCGCCAATTGCATGGCAGAATATTCATCTATTTGCTCTGGACGCACCAAAATTCGCAACTCACGCCCTGCTTGCAAAGCATAACTCTGTTCGACACCCTCAAACCCATTAGCGAGTTCTTCTAGCGATTTTACACGGCGGACATAAGAATCTATGCTCTCACGGCGTGCGCCAGGGCGTGCGCCAGAAATCGCATCTGCCGCCTCTACGATATACGACTCGACATATTCTTGTTCCACTTCATGGTGATGCGATGCCACCGCATTGAGGATACGCGGGTCTTTTATGCCATACCGCTTGAGGAAATCTGCGCCGATAAGGGCATGTGTGCCTTCAACCTCATGGTCAATTGCTTTGCCAAGGTCGTGCAACAAACCACCTGCTTTGGCAACCTGCACATCTGCGCCCAGTTCTGCCGCAATCATCCCTGCGATATGTGCGGTTTCGATGGAATGGGCGTGTTGATTTTGCCCATAGCTATAACGGAATTTGAGCCGTCCCAGCAATTTGATAATTTCTGGATGCAAGGCATGAACACCCGTCTCATAGGCGGCGCGTTCCCCTTCATCACGAATCGTCCGTTCCACATCGGCTTTGGCATCTTCGAGCAATTTTTCGATACGAGCGGGGTGAATCCGACCATCCACAACCAATTTCATCATGGCTTGCTTGGCAACTTCTCTGCGGATGGGGTCAAAACTGCTAATGGTGATGGCTTCTGGGGTATCGTCTACCACCACATCCACACCCGCCGCCAATTCAAAGGCGCGGATGTTACGACCATTGCGCCCGATAATGCGCCCTTTCATCTCATCACCCGGTAATGGCACAACACTCACCGAAATTTCGGAGATATGCTCACTGGCAAGCCGTTGGACAGCCAACGAAATAATATTGCGGGCGCGGGTATCTGCCTCTTCACGGGCTTCTGCCTCCACTTGGCGAATGATACGGGCGATGTCGTTGCGAGCATCGCGTTCTGCCAATTGGAGCAGTTGCGTGCGGGCTTCATCTATGGTCATCTGAGAGATACGCTCTAGCTCTTCTTGGCGGGTTTGCTCTGTTTTCTTAAAATCGTTCTCGCGCTTGGCTAACGCACTTTGGCGCTTATTCAGATTTTGTTCACCTTTTTCCACTCTATCCAACCGCATATCGAGGTCTTCACGCCGTTTTTGCAGGCGTTCTTCTTCTTTATCGAGGTCACGTCTGCGCCGTTGTAATACGATTTCGGCTTCTTCTTGAGTCAGACGTACCCGTTCTTCCCCTTCTTGCAACATCAATGCCGATTGTTCATGAGCAGTGGCAATAATCGTCTTGGCTTCTGCCTCTACCAGCAATTTCCGATTTTTGCCCTGGCGGTTTTGCACATTGGTCAACAAATATGCCCCAATGCCACCCCCAATTAAAAAGGCAACAATCCCTTCTATGATAAAAATCACTGCATTATCCATTGTCTATAGCGGGCTTCAAATACGTTCTCCCCGCCTGTCTCCTTTCTGGTGGATGACCCCATAACCGAGTCATCTGGTCTCAATAAATTTGTTTTTTATACAGATATAATCAGAATTCGTCGCTATGCTCATCCACAAAAAATTGTGGGTCATCTGCGACCAGTTCTTCGATAAGTTGCAACAAAATAGTCTCGCTGGTACGATAATCAAACCCACGGCGTGCCAAAAATTGCCCCACCTTGTGCTTAAATTCTGCCTGCGATTTGCCACGATACCGTCTGGCTTTGGTTTGTGCGGCGCGATACGCATCATCGTGCATATCTTGGTCTTCTAAAACCGTGCTGATAATCGTGTCTGCAATGCCTTTTTGACGGAGTTCCATACGGAGCGCCCGCGCCCCGCGTGGCTTAAATTCGCTTCGGTTGCTCACCCAATATCGCGCAAAGGATTCATCATCCAAATAGGTCTGTTCAGTGAGCTTCATAAGGCACGCTTCTATTGCCTCATCCGAATAGCCTTTATCCACCAAATTTTTTCTGACTTCTGATGTGCTACGGGGGCGATACCCCAAAAAAAATACGGCATGGTCATAGGCTTTGTTGATTTCATCATCATTGCGTAAATCTACAATTTGAGCATCGGTTAAAGTCTGCCCTCTACGCAATTTGGCGGCTTCAATGAGGGTGAGTCCAAAGGCAAATTCACCATCCAAATACACATTGACGCGCTCTTTGTTGCGTTTTTGGACTTCTAACGCTGTCACGATTGCCATTTTTGGCGCGTCCTCATCAAGTATGCAAAAAAGCCGTAATCCGTCTGATGACTACGGCTACAAACTTGAAGATGACTCACATAAGATGCAGTCTACAACCCCATTGGCAATATACCAATGGGTATTGCTAAAATATCAGATGATGATGGTCTTATCTGACCATGTTTGATAGGTTATATCCCTAAAAATCAGCCTCTTTGGGTGTTTTAATGGATTTTTTTAGACATCTTATCTGCCGTATATACAAGGCAGGTTGGTTTTATTCAAGTTTTTTCTAATAGCCGTAGTCTATTGTGTTCTTCACAGTAACATACACACATCTAAATCTTATTATAGACTTTAACGAAAAACACAAAAATAATCAAGTGCTATGGGCATTTTCTTAAAAAACCGCATGACAAAGCACACCTGATACGGCTATAATAGCATCCGATATGAAAGGACAGTGTTCATGCAAAATTTTACTCAACGCCCGTTATTGGTCATTGGCGGTGGCACATTTTTGGGCAATAGCATTATTGCGGCGTTGTTATTAGAAGGCGCAGAAGTAGCGACCATCGTCCGCCCGGATGCAGAAGCCAAACTCGGTGTATTAGGAGACCAAGTGCGCGTGATTTTGGGCGATGTCTTTGAGCCAGCCAGCCTACGTGGACGTGCCAGAGGCTTTCAGACGGCTATTAACGCGGTGGGTAGCCTTACGGCAAATCCACAACGCGGGTTCACCCATCAACGCCTCAATTTCATCTCCATACGCAATATTTGTGCCATGTGCATTAGTGATGGGGTGCAACATCTCATTTATATGAGTAGTGCCAATGCCTTTTGGCTAGGTCGGGGATATATCCGCGCCAAGCGTGATGCAGAGGCGCATATTCGGCGGGTGGGGTTGCAAGGGACGATTATTCGCGCACCACTCACCTATCATTATGGTGATATGCGCCCACCCTTTTTTGAATTTATGACCCTTTTGGGGAGTATTCCACTGCTTAATCAATTGCGGATGAAACGCATTGCACCCATGCCGATAGAGGCACTTGCGCGAGGTGTGGCACGAGTCGCCTTATTAGAAGGACGCAGAAAAAGTATCTATTACGCGCCAGATTTGCGAAAATTGGTCAAAAAAGATGAACGCCGTCTGCCGTTATTCGCCAGCAACGATGACTGGAATATGCCCAGTGGGGTGAGTGATGATACGCCACCCACCCGCAAGGGATATAACCCACTGGCATCATTGGATGATGACGAGCCGTTTGGCTGGATTCCGCCAAATAACTCACAGTGAGGCGATTTTGATATCTGTCCCATAGGCGATAAAGCCACTATCGGCTTTGCCCACAGGCACATCCACGCGCATCCCGCCGAGTGGCTGAATATCGCCCAACTCGCCCAATTGATACACCTCAAATTTGAGCCGTAAAGCGGATGTGGTCGTGCGGATTGCTACGGGTTCTTGGGCATGTGTTTCTCCGAGCGAAAATAACACATCTTCTGGCGATTCTGGTGCGCCATTGGTCGCGCTCATACGCACCACCACTTCTGCCGAAGCCAATCCGCCCAAATCGCCCGGATGAAAGCCGACCACCACATGCGAATCGCTATTCGAGCCGAGTGATTTTGGTACAGCCACAACCAATCGGCGTGTAGAGACGAAATCCACCTTACGCGGGGCATTATTTTGTTTGATACCGCCTGTGGCTTGGTCATAAGCGCGGAGTTCGTCCACGCCCTGCTCACCGAGCTGTGTGAGCCGATAGACCATATCGCCTTCCATGCTCAAATAATCTTTGGTGACTAAACGGCGAATCGCCTTAGAAAAGCGGCGATCGCTCATATCTAATACTTCACAAATCTGGTCAGCATCGGCAGATTCGCCATTAAGCTCACCGAAATAGCGCAAAATATCCAACGCCCCAGGCAGGGGCTCTAAGGTCTTGAGGTGAAATGGTAATTCCATAAGGTCACATCCCTAATGATAAAAATAATATGTGAGTAGATGTTTTGTCACCATTATAACCCAATTACCCGCGCCTTGCCGTTGAATTTTCCAGAAGCATTGCGTGTATCGAGTATTAAATGGCTATTTTCTAGCACATGCGCCCAATCGTAGGCGCTGTGGTCGGTGACAATGATCACACAATCGGCAGAGGCAAGGGCTTGTGCAGAATAGGTGATGCTATTGACCACATCCCCATTATGAGCGCGGAATTGCGCGATATGCGGGTCATGATATGTCACCACCGCCCCTTTTTTCTGAAGCAGGTGAAAAATCTCTAGTGCAGGGCTTTCACGGACATCATCAATATCACGTTTATATGCCACGCCCAAAATCAGTATAGTCGCCCCATTGAGGGCTTTGCGTTCATCGTTGAGCGCGTGCATCACTTTATCTACCACATAAGCGGGCATGGCAGAATTAATTTCATCGGCAGTCTGGATAAATTTTACCTGATAACCCAATGTTCGCATTTTCCACGCCAAATAGTGCGGGTCTAATGGGATGCAATGCCCACCGAGTCCGGGACCCGGATAAAATGGCATAAACCCAAATGGCTTGCTAGAGGCGGCATGAATCACCTCCCAGACATTAATGCCCAGTTTGTCGCACATGAGCGCCATTTCGTTGACTAAGCCGATATTCACCGCCCGAAACGTATTTTCGAGCAATTTTGACATTTCGGCAACGGTGGGCGATGACACCAGCACCACCTGTTCCACCGCCATCTGAAAAAGTTCATACGCCACTTCGCCACAGGCGGGAGTGATGCCCCCAATGACCTTTGGCGTGTTGCGGAAACCATATTTTTTATTGGCGGGGTCTATGCGTTCTGCCGAAAAGACCAAAAATAGCTCTTCCCCCACCACCAAGCCATTCGCTTCTAAGCTAGGGCGCAATACCTCTTCGGTTGTACCCGGATAGGTGGTACTTTCTAGCGATATGAGCATGGCAGGATGCAGATGAGGCGCTAGCGAGGCTAACGCACTGAGGACATACGACAAATCGGGGTCTTTTGTCTCGCTGAGAGGTGTTGGGACACAAATAATGACTGCATCACAATTTTGGATGGTGCTATAATCAACAGATGCCCATAAACGCCCGTCTTGTACCAACTGGCGGAGTGTATCGGATAATACATCGGCAATATAACTTTCACCACGATTGAGGTGGTCTACTTTGTGGGTATCGAGGTCAATTCCCACCACGCGCAATCCCGATAGGGCAAACTCAACTGCCATTGGCAAGCCCACATAACCGAGTCCAATAATGGCGACTTGTGCTTGTTTTGTGCGGAATTTATTTAGGAGTGTTTGTTTGATAGACATTTATACTCTCTTTTGTGTAGAATCTGATTATAAACGGTGGTTTTAGGCAATTCAAGCATGGTATTTAATCGCAGAAGGACGTATCTATGGGCATCTTTTTTTTCTTTTTATTCGCACTATCGCTATTGGGCATCTATCTGGCAGTTCGTCGGCAATTGGCATCACCAGGGGTTATTGGGGCGGTGGGCATGATTGCCAGTATCGCCTTTATGACCTTGTATCTGCTCAGTTTTAACATCAATACCCTTCAGGGGATTATGTTTGGGGTGGTAATTGGGGTGATATTTGCGGGGGCGACATTGGCAACCGCGTTTTATTTCCTCAAACAAGAACGAAAATAGCGATAGGGTGATTATGGTGGGCGGATTAGCGATAGCCTATATCCGCCCTGCATCAAAAATATAGATTACCGCTTTGGCACTTGGGCAATCACGGTCATGCCCATGCCTTCTAATTCATCGGCACGATAGACCACTGGCGAGAGATATTCCACCAACAACGCCAACCCCAACCCCGCTATCAACGCCAACCCCAACCGCAAAAATCCACCAAAACGGTCTGTGAGGGGTGGCGGTGCAGAGACAATCGTCGGCATATCCAAAAAGACCACATCGGCAGGGGTTTCGCCCAATTGGGGGAAATAATCTTGTGTGCGCGTGGTGAGGATGGTCATGACCGCCTCTGTCACACGTCCCAAGCCCTCGGCATCTGCCCCAGACAGGGTAATCACCCCCACACTGCGCTGATTATCTGCCACCAGTGACCACTGCGAGGCAGTTTCTAGCGTGGTATTCACTTCATCGGCAAAACGCGATGTGCGTACCCAGTCGGTAAGCGCATTGACCAACAATTCAGAGGCAAGCCACACATCCTGATAATCGCCCACGCGGTTGGGGAACGCATCGAGGTTCTGATGAGCCGTATAGCGCAAGGTGACAGAATATCCCCCACCGCCACTAATCCCTGTGCGGAGCATATCGGGCAAGACCATCACCGCCACCACCGCCACAGGCAAAATGATTAACCACCAACGGCGGGTGATAACACGCCACATCATAATCAGTTCCATCTGGCAATACTCCTTAAAAATACGCTTGCCCTACCCAAACCCCATATAACGGGGTTGTATCTTTCAAAAATTCATACTATAGGATAGCATTTTGAAAATGAATTGCATATTAGGAAAAAAAAATGACACCGATTGAATTAATTGCCATTGACCTCGATGGCACACTGCTCAACAGCCAACACCAACTTTCTGACCGCAATGCCGAAGCAGTCCGCAAAGCCATTGCACGAGGTGTGAAGGTGGTCTTGATTACAGGCAAAACGCACCATAGCGCCAAGTCGCTCATCGAAAAATTGGGGATTACCACCCCTGGTATCTATAATCAGGGACTTATCACCGCCAAACCCGATGGCACAGTCACACACCAAGCCATCCTAGACCCCGATGTGGCACGCTATATCATCACCTACGCAGAGGACAGAGGGTTTAACATCGCCGTCTATAGTGGCAATAAAATCCTCGTCAAACGGCTCACACCGTGGTTTGAAGATTTGTGCAAAAAATATCATGAACCCATGCCAGAAGGCATTGGTCCCTTGCAAAATATCCTCAGCGACATCCCCATCAATAAAGTGATGGCGGTCAAAGAGGGTGACCCACAAAAGACCAAAGCCCTACGCTGGCAACTCGAAATTCAACTGGCACAAACCGCCCGCATCTTACAACCCATTTTTGGCGATATGCTAGAAGTGTTGCCACCCAACACGGGCAAAGGCACAGCACTCAAGCAATTGCTCAAAGATTTGGGCATTAAACCAGAAAAAGCGATGGCGATTGGTGACGGCGAAAACGACATAGAGATGTTGCAACTGGCAGGTCTTGGTGTAGCAATGGGCAATGCGTGGGATATTGTCAAGGCGGCGGCAAATACCATTGTTGGCACAAATGATGAGGACGGCGTGGCACAAGCCATCGAAAAATTTGTCCTCAACGAAACATTGCCATTGGCTACCACACCAGAAAGCACGCCAACGCCAGAAATAACACCAACACCAGCATCATCAGAGACCCAAAAAGAAGGTGAACTATGAAAAATATTTTGGTCACAGGGGCGGCGGGCTTCATTGGGAGCGCCTTTGCCCGTTATATGGTCGCAAAATATCCGCATTACAACATCATTGTCTATGACAAATTGACCTATGCGGGCAATATGGACAATTTATTGCCGATTAGCGATGAAGAAAATTATCGGTTTGAGCGGGGCGATATTGCCCACCGCGAGACAGTCCATACCGTCTTAGAAAATCATGATATAGACACCATCGTCAATTTTGCCGCAGAAAGTCATGTGGATAGGAGCATCCTCTCACCAGATGCGTTTATTCATACCGATGTGGCAGGGGTGTATGTATTATTAGATGAAGCCCGTCAACACGGCATTGGGCGCTTTTTGCAGGTGTCTACCGATGAAGTGTATGGTGATGTGGAAGAGGGTTTTTCGGTGGAAACCGATAATTTTTTGCCCAATAGCCCATACGCCGCCAGCAAAGCCGCAGGCGAATTGATGGTGCGCTCATATCATGTCACGTATGGTATGGATACCGTCATCACACGCGGTAGCAACACCTTTGGCGCATATCAATATCCAGAAAAATTGCTCCCGCTTTTTATCACCGAAGCACACGATGACAAACCGCTCCCCCTTTATGGCGATGGGATGCAAATCCGCGACTGGCTCTATGTTCAAGACCATGTGACAGGCATTGATGTGGCATTGCACAAGGGTGTGAGTGGCGAGGCGTATAATATTGCCGGCGAAAACGAAAAACACAACGTTGATGTGATAAAAGCCATGTTACACTTATTGCAGAAACCAGAATCACTCATCAAACGTGTCCCAGACCGCCCAGGTCATGACCGCCGTTATGCCATGAATTGTGAAAAATTGCGGGCATTGGGGTGGCAACGCACCTATAGCTTTGAGCAAGCACTCGCAGAGACGGTCAATTGGTACACACAAAATGAGTGGTGGTGGCGCAAAATCAAAACAGGCGAATATCTCGATTATTATAAACAGCAATATGCACAGCGTCTCGCCAACGCCGAATAAATCATCATTATAAGGAGTTCTTATCTATGCGCCGTGTGTGGATTATTGTTAGTGGTCTGATTGGATTAGTATTATGTTTTTCACCTGTGGTGGCACAAGGCAGGCAAACAGTGTATCCAGAATCACGGCGCTATAGCATCGACGTTCCCGATAATTGGGTCTATGAGACCCGTTCTAACCCCAATTACTTTTTTATCGGAGAATCGTTGCAAATTGCCGATTCCCCCCAAGTTCTAGCAGATTATTTTGCGGGAAATCCGGTAAATGGTCAACTCATCCTACTTGACTTTTTTCCACTAAGCACTCTAAAGGCATTTGGATGGACAATTGAGGGCATCCCCACCCGCGAATTGTTGATGAATGCGTTTGTGGGGACATATACCGAGCAAGACCTCACTTTCTCTGATATTGCAGGTTACCCCGCCGCCACGGTAGATTTGACCGCATCGGGGTATATCATGGGCGGATTTGTCTATCAATCGTTGCTTTTGGTGGGCGATATGGTGGTCAATATGGTCACAGTATCGGGTAGCCCACAACAAATTATAGAGATTGACCGCATTTTACCCAGTTTTCGGTTTTATCCAGAACAACCCGATTGTTCGGCAGATTTTAGCCAGCGTCCACCGCTGGTCTTAGAGGATGGTGCAATCGCATTGCCCCTACAACAATGCTGGCTTGTCCGTACCGAAGATTCGGTCAATAGCCCGTTTAATTTGCGCCAATTGTCCCGCCCCACAGAGGGCGATACGTCTCCAATGCCCTATTACCATACCATCTTTTGGGATAGTCCAGTCGAATTTATGCGCCGTGTGGATGATTCCATCGCGCAAAATGCCCGTATTACCGATAGAAACCTCATCGGGGGGATGATTCAGGTGGGAATATATCCTTATGAATGGTTCAATACCAACCCCGCCACCGATGCCATTTTGCAAAGCCTATTTGAGCAAATCGGGGGCTTTGCAGAGGACTATAACGTCACCCAAGCGCCCGTCTATACCATTGTCGGCAGGCTATCACGAGTATTTGATGGCGATAATAACGGTCGGTTTATGTTAGTTGCAGACGGCACACACGTCTTTTTGGTCATCATCGCCACACCAAGCACGATGTGGTCAGAATATGCCCCCCTCGCAGACGATATTTTGTCACGCATCGAAATCGGTGCATAAAATCATCCCCTATCCCGCCTGTGGATGGCATGTATGCCGTTGCTACGCCCCTCTCCCATTTTTGGGGAGGGGTTGGGGTGGGGATAAAATACCTTAAATTATTGTATACGGGCGCACCCATTTGCGCCCATATCATCTATATTTCATTATAAAAAGTTAATCATGGCTAAATTTTAGACCATCAGGCTTGAAAAATAAATTTATACCCGCTATATTTATGATATAGATGATAAATATTCACGTTCAGGACATATTGGAATGACCGCAAGCGCCAAAATGCAAGATTATCTGGCAGAAGCCTATCGTATCGCACATAATCAGCAAGCGCCCTATGTCTCGGCATCGGCGTTGGCAGATGTGTTAGATGTCTCTGCGCCTGCCGTCACCCGCATGGTGCAACGGCTCAAAGAGGCGGGTTATATTGAACATGAACCCTATCAGGGGATTTATCTCACCCCAAGCGGGGAGCGTGAAGCATTGATGTCTATCCGCCGTCATCGGCTGGTGGAGCGATTTTTGGTGGATGTGATGAAATTTGGCTGGCACGAAGTTCACGATGCCGCCGATGAATTGGGCGGTGTGGTCAGCGATATGCTGGTGGGACGCATGGAGCAACTCGCGGGGTATCCACGCCGATGTCCCCATGGTGAGCCAATTCCGTCTGCCGATGGGGTCATGCCCGTCATCATCGATATTCCCCTCACACAAGCGACGGTGGGCGGTGAGTATGTTTTTAGTCGCATTAATTCGCACGATAGCGAAAAACTAAAATATCTGGCAGAATTAGGTATCTACCCCAGTGTGAAATTCACCCTGTTAGACCGTTCTCCATTCGAGGGACCGCTTCATGTCCACGTAGGAGAGACAATACACTTTATTGGGCATGGATTGGTCACAGCCATCCGTGTATGCCATGAATCCGATTATGTAGTGGGATAACTAGACTGAATCAATATCGCCTCTCATAAACCTATAGAAATCCACTGTGACCCATTGTAACACTTGACAAGGGGGTCATTTTTTGATTTAATATCATCGTTATGAACCATCATGAACCATTGAGGACTAATTAGCACATGAGTATTTTAACCGCCCAAAATTTAAGTAGAGTATATGGCGCAACCACCATTTTCGCGGGGATGAACTTCAGTATCCCACATGGCGCAAAAATAGGTATCGTAGGTCCCAATGGTGTTGGCAAAAGCACCCTTTTGGGGCTAATTAGCGGGATAGATAACCCCACCACAGGGGCGATTAATCGTGCCAATGGTATGAAGATTGGTTATCTCTATCAAGAAGCCGTACACGCTTTTGGCGATGTGACCAGTACCATATTTGAAGAGATGAATAGCGTATTTGACGAAATTCATGCCCTAGAAGCACAAATGCGTGACCTAGAAGAAAAAATGCACACCGATTCATCGGCAGAAGTGCTAGAAGCCTATGGCGAGGCATTAGAGGCATACGAAAAAGGTGGTGGCTACGATTTTGAGACACGGATTCATCAAACATTGGCGGGGCTTGGATTTGGCGAAGACCATTATAATACGCCCATTGCCCATTTGAGCGGTGGTCAAAAAACCCGTGCGCTACTGGCAAAATTATTGCTCCTACGCCCAGAATTGCTCATTTTGGATGAGCCGACCAACCATCTGGACATCTCTGCCATTCAATGGCTAGAAAAATCTCTCTATCACTGGGACGGGTCACTGATTATTGTCAGTCATGACCGTTATTTCTTGGATACCACCGTGAATCAGGTGTGGGAGATGAGCAAAGCGGGCATGGAGACCTATAAGGGCAATTACACCGCCTATTTGCGCCAACGCGAAGAACGGCATGAGCGCACACTCAAAGTTTATGAAAGCGAAATGGAACGCCTATGGAACGAATTTGAGTTCATCGAAAAAAATATCACCACTGCGTTTAATAACGGCATGGCGGTGGGCAAACTCAAACGGCTCACCCGCGATATTGTCGGTATTCAGACGATGGGCATCTTGGCATATCGTGATATGAGCTGGTCAGAAACTAGCATCGGCGCATTGCGTCCTATGACCGTGCGTGAAGCGCGGATTGCGATTAAATCCATCCCCGCTCCCCTGCCCCGCACACCAAAATTGCGGATGGCGCTCAAGCCTGTGCATAAAAGTGGCGAAGTGGTCTTTAAGACGACCAAACTCGAAATCGGTTATGCCGATGCCGATAAACCCTTATTCCGTTGTGAAGATATTCAACTGCACAATGGCGAACATGCCGCTCTCATTGGGGATAACGGGACGGGAAAATCTACCTTCCTCAAAACATTGTTAAGCCAAATAGACCCCCTCAATGGCACTATCACGCTGGGACATAATGTGAAGGTTGGCTATTTTTCGCAAGCACATGACGGACTCAACCTCGAAAATACGGTGTTGGACGAATTAATCCGCCATCACTATATGCCGATTAGCGATGCACGGCATCATCTGGCGCGGTATTTGTTCCGCAGTGAAGATGTGTATAAGCAAGTGGGCGATTTGAGCGGTGGCGAGCGCGGACGGCTGGCACTTTCGATATTGGCATTGCACAAAGCCAATTTCTTGCTCCTAGACGAGCCGACCAACCATTTGGATATTGCCGCCCAAGAGACCCTGCAAGAGACGCTAGAACTCTATGAAGGCACATTGCTGTTGGTGACACATGACCGTTATTTGGTCAATGCGTTGGCGACCCAAGTCTGGGAAATTGAAGATGGTGTATTACACATCTTCAAAGGCACATACGCGGAATATTTAGAAAAAGCAGAACTGCGGACAGCGTAGTTTCTGACATCCAAACATCATTTTGCATCATAATCCCCATAAGATATTTTATCGAAATGGGGATTTTGTTTTATAGAGGGCAAAAAATCATGCAAAAATTAAACATTCTGGATGTGGTGGCTGTTTTAGAAGATATTCCCAATGAAAATATTCAGCGTGGGCAAGTTGGCACACTTGTCGAAAAATTGTCGGATGATGTTTTTGAAGTCGAATTTAGTGACGATAATGGCATTGTCTATGCCCAAATCACCGTTCATGCCAACCAATTGCTCCATCTCCATCATGCACCCATGAGTAACGAAGCCTAATCATCCACCAAACGAAATTTTGCGCTATAATCAGACGCATATCATGAAACACATCAAAGGATATGCAAATGCGCGTAGGCGTAGATATAGGCGGAACATTCACAGACATTGTGATGAGTGACGATGGCGGACAACTCACCGTTCACAAATTGCCAACCACCCCACAAGACCCATCGCTTGCCATGCTAGATGGCATCAACCACATCACCAAAGGCGATTTGCGCCGTTTGGAATGGGTGGCGCACGGCACAACGGTTGCGACCAATGCCATTTTGGAGCGTAAAGGCGGGACAGTCGCGCTCATCACCACACAGGGTTTTCGGGATGTGTTGTTCATCGGCAGGCAAAATCGCCCCGATTTATATGCCCTCGCGCCCACCCTGC